>ENA-UONQ01000008-UONQ01000008.1-human-gut-metagenome-genome-assembly--contig:-CS26-NODE-8-length-267368-cov-10.605470_pt1 | contig 267368 bp, 242 predicted proteins | sample MGYA00242460_ERZ724007 | MGnify/ENA metagenome assembly ERZ724007
TAATGGAACTTCCACAGTACCATATTCCACAGGCTAAGACAGTTCTCCTTCATGTATGGGAAAGACTGAAAGGCTTCATCATCAAAGCCGGAACAATCCTGTTCCTTGCCTGCGTCGTAATGTGGTTCCTTGGCGGATTCGGATTTGTAGACGGAAGCTTTGGCATGGTAGAAGACAGCGCAGACAGTCTTATGGCAATGATTGGTGGCGTGATCGCACCGCTCTTTGCACCACTTGGATTTGGCGAGTGGCAGCCGGTAGCAGCTTCTATCTCTGGATTTACAGCAAAAGAAGCAATTGTTTCAACAATGGGTGTACTTGCAAATGTATCTGGTGATACAGAAGATGCAGTCAACGTAGCAGCTGGTGTTGCATCTTGGTTCCCAAGCTCAATTGCAGCATTTACATTCCTGATGTTCAACCTTCTTGATTCTCCTTGCCTTGCAGCAATTGCTACAATGGCACAGCAGATGCAGTCAAGAAAATGGTTCTGGTTCGCAATTCTCTTCCAGAACATCTTCGCTTACATCGTATGCCTCTGTGTATATCAGATCGGTTCATTCGTAACAGGCGGAGCATTCGGAGTTGGTACAGCAGTTGGATTCCTTTTCCTTATCGCAATCCTTTTCATGCTGTTCAGACCAGATCCGTATAAAAATCAGAAAGTTTATTCAAAACGTTCTGTAAACGCATAAGATTTATAAGAACTTTAAGGCGGAAGCCGGATGCAGAAGCCTGTGTCCGGCTTCCAGTGTAAAAGAAAGACAAGGTGAAGGTTATGATCGCAAATATTGTGATAGTGGCACTGATCGCAGCATATTGTATTTATCTGATTTACAAAGGTTATAAAAACTATAAAGAAGGAAAACCGGTCGGTTGCGCTGGATGCAGCGGTAACTGCAGTTCGTGTAGCGGATGTAGTGGAAAAACCGCACCAAAGAAGAAAGACTGAAAGGCGGAAGGCATATGGGAAGTTCAACAGGCTCTATGTTCTATGCATTCGGAGCATTCTTGATCATTTATCTTGGAGGAGTCAGCATATATCAGTTGGTTTTATGGATAAAGAAATGGCGTGAACGCCGGAAGGATGAGGAATAAGATGGTTGATGCAATTATTGTTCTGATCGTGATCGTACTTCTTATTTTTGCATTAAAGGGTACGCTTAAACATTTTAAAGGGGAAAGTCCTTGCTGTGGTGGTGGATCTGGACTGATCAAGACAGAGATTGAAGAAAAGGTTCTGGAGCATCCGGCAATCGGTAAAAAGACGGTGATGGTTTCCGGTATGCACTGTGATCATTGCGTGAAAAGTGTAACGGAAGCAATCGACAAAATTGAAAGTGCATCTGCAAAGGTGAATCTCAAAAAAGAAGAAGCAGTTGTAAGCTATGACAGAGAAATCGATGATGATGATCTGAAAAAAGCTGTCGAGGAAGCAGGATTTAAGGTAGTTGATATCAGAGCCTAACAGGTGACAGCATGGAAAGGGGCTATCATGGACGCGAAAGAAAGAATAATCGAGCAGCTGAAAAGAAGTGGCTGTAGGGTTACGAAGCAGCGGCTCATGCTGATCGATGTTATTTTGGAAGGAAAATGTAATTGCTGCAAGGAAATTTATTATCAGGCGTCTCTGAAGGATCCGAGTATCGGACCGGCGACGGTATACCGTATGGTCAATACGCTGGAACAGATCGGAGCGATCAGCCGCAAGAATATGTATCGTATTTCGGATGATGGCAATAAGATGGAATGCATGGTCGAACTGGAGGATGGAACGGTTCTTGATCTTCCGGAAGATAAATGGACAGCAGTAATTAAATCTGGTCTGGATGCCTGTGGATTTTCGGGTGGACAGAATGTGAGAAACATCACACTCAAAGAAGCATAACATTGTAAAAAAACGTTCTGAAACGGAACGGTTCGGATATGGAGGCAGGTACCGTGGTTGTATCTGTCTCTTTAAGATACCGGGAAATGAGTTTCTTCTATATAAATATGGATATAGATAACTGTGAAAAGTTGTGTAAAAATTAAGGTGAAAATAGCGAATTCGTGTCAGATATAATGAAAAAAAGTTTGACAAAACTGATTTTACGCAAAAGTGAGAAAATTTATCAGAAGCAAAAAAAGACTGGAAATTTTCAGATTCGTGTCATATAATAGGCGTTAATGAAAAAACAGGAGGTACATAGATATGTTTGATATTACTAAAGTAAATTGGAAAAAGGTTGGAATTTTTGCATCAGGAGTTCTTTTTGGAACAGCTGGAATCAAAGCGCTTTCAAGCAAGGATGCTAAGAACGTGTACACAAATTGTACAGCAGCAGTTCTTCGCGCAAAAGACTGTGTTATGAAAACAGCTACAAATATCCAGGAAAATGCAGAGGATATTTACGCTGAAGCTAAGAGCATCAACGAAGAAAGAGCTGCTGAAATGGAAGAATTTTCTGATGCAGATACAGCAGCAGAGGCTGAAGAAGCTGAAAATACAGAGTTCAACGAAGTAACAGAGTAAGAGGCGCCTGAACGTGAAGTTTATAATTAAACATGAGATGAAAGGCCGGATGAGAGTCCGGCTTTTTCAAAAAAGAATGACATATGAACAGGCTGATATATTACAGTATTATCTGCTCTGCAATGAATCAGTCAAATTAGCAAAGGTATATGACAGAACCTGTGATGCAGTCATTAATTATACCGGCGACAGAGAAGATGTAATCCGTCTTCTGCAGAAATTTCACTATCAGACAGTGGTAGTTCCGGCAGACGTACTTGCAACTTCCGGTCGTGAAGTGAATGCGCAGTATCAGGAAAAGCTGTTCAATAAAGTAGTATTTCATTATGCAAGAAAATGGTTGCTTCCGTATCCACTGAATGCATGCTATACATCGGTCATGTCACTGAAGTATATCTGGAAGGGAATCAAGTGTCTGTGGGCACGCAAAATTGAGGTTCCGGTGCTGGATGCGACTGCAATCGGTGTATCCGTTGCACGTGGGGATTTCAGTACAGCCGGATCCGTCATGTTCCTGCTTGGAATCGGTGAGATTCTGGAAGAGTGGACACATAAGAAATCCGTAGATGACCTGGCAAGGACCATGTCTCTGAACGTAAGTAAGGTATGGCTGAAGACAGAAGATCAGGAAGTTCTGGTTCCTGCATCCAAGATAAAAGCAGGAGACCGGATTGTGATTCGTATGGGAACTGTGATTCCGTTTGACGGCGATATCGTGGATGGTGAAGCGATGATCAATCAGGCATCTCTTACCGGAGAGTCAGTGTCTGTCCGCAAGCCGGTTGGAAGCTATGCATATGCAGGAACGGTGGTTGAAGAAGGTGAGATCACAGTCGGAGTCAAACAGGTAAGCGGAAACAGCCGCTTTGATAAGATCGTTACGATGATTGAAGAATCTGAGAAGTTAAAATCAGGAGTAGAAAGCAAGGCAGAACATCTTGCAGACAGGCTTGTACCGTATTCACTTGGTGGAACAGCTCTTACCTATCTGCTGACGAGAAATGTCACAAAGGCCCTTTCAATCCTGATGGTAGATTTTTCGTGTGCCCTTAAGCTTTCAATGCCGATTTCGGTGCTGTCTGCAATCCGTGAAGCAAACCTTTACAATATTACCGTAAAGGGCGGAAAATATCTGGAAGCCGTGGCAGAGGCAGATACGATCGTATTTGACAAGACTGGTACACTTACAAAAGCAACACCTACCGTGGTGGATGTGGTTCCATTTGATGGAAGAACACCGGATGAACTGCTCCGTATTGCAGCGTGTCTGGAAGAACATTTTCCACATTCTATGGCAAAAGCAGTAGTAAATGCAGCAAAAGAGAAAAATCTGGATCATGAGGAAATGCATTCCAAGGTAGAGTATGTGGTTGCACATGGTATTTCTACAACGATTGATGATAAAAATGTAATTATCGGAAGCTCTCATTTTGTATTTGAAGATGAAAAATGTACAATTCCGGAAGGAAAACAGGAGTTATTTGACAGTCTTCCGGAAGAATATTCACATCTGTATCTTGCAATCGAGAATCAGCTTGCAGGAGTGATCTGTATTGAAGATCCATTGAGAGAAGAGGCGAAGACAGTAGTTGCCGAGCTCAAGAAAACAGGATTTGGAAAGATTGTTATGATGACAGGTGACAGCGACCGTACAGCTTCGGCGATCGCAAAGCGTGTCGGTGTGGATGAATATTATTCAGAAGTACTGCCGGAAGATAAGGCCGCATTTGTAGAAAAAGAAAAAGCAGCCGGAAGAAAAGTTATTATGATCGGCGATGGTATCAATGATTCTCCGGCGCTTTCTGCGGCAGATGTGGGAATTGCGATCAGCAACGGCGCAGAGATTGCACGTGAGATTGCAGATATTACGGTAGGTGCAGATGATCTTGGACAGATCGTGACCTTAAGACATCTCAGCAATAGGCTGATGAAGAGGATTCAAAGTAATTACCGTTTTATCGTTGGATTCAATTCCGGTCTGATCGTACTTGGAGTAACCGGTGTGATCCAGCCGACGACATCAGCACTTTTACACAATACTTCAACTCTGGCAATTGGGCTGAAGAGTATGAAGAATCTTCTGTAAGGCAGAACAATTTAATGATAGCTCTAAACGTGGGGGGGGGTGATTCTCTGAATCATGCCCCATTGCTGGATTAAGAGGCAAAATAGCAGATAGTATCCAAAAGGATAAGATTGACAAATGAAGGGATAATCCATACAATGATAAATAGATTGATAAAAGGGAGGAAGAAAAAAGCGTGAAAATTGATCTGTTTTCAATAGGAAAGTTTACGATACATGGATATGGACTGATGATCGCAATCGGTATCCTTTGTTGTGTGGCAATGGCTTCTTATCGGGCGAAAAAGAATGGCCTGGATCAGGAAGCAATTGTGGATATTGGAATTTACGGTGTAATCGGCGGTTTTTTAGGTGCAAAAATTCTATATGTGATCGTGGAGTTTAAGACGTTTATCAAGGATCCGAAGACGGTACTCGGTTCAGAAGGGTTTGTCGTATATGGTGGAATTATTGCCGGTTTTCTGACAGCAATTGTATATTGCAGAATCAAGAAGCTTTATTTTCTGGAATATTTTGATCTCGCTGTGGCAAGTATTTCGATGGCACAGGGATTTGGAAGAATCGGATGTTTTCTTGCAGGATGCTGCTATGGAAGGGAGACAACCTCCAGATTTGGTGTGGTCTTCCCGGAAGGTGGGCTTGCTCCGGCAGGTGTAAAACTGATCCCGACACAGCTTATTTCGTCGGCGGGCGATTTCCTGATCATGATCGTGTTACTTCTATATTATAGAAAGAATAAAAAAGACGGTACACCGGGAAACGTAGGCTTTTTATATATGCTGCTGTATGGTGTGGGAAGATTTCTTGTTGAGTTTTTGAGAAATGATAACAGAGGGGGAGCTTGGATGTTCTCAACCTCTCAGTGGATCTCCATGGTGATCGTAGCAGGTGGAATTGTATTGTATCTTGTAAATAAAAAAAGGCATAAATGGTAAGGAAGCGGAAGATGGGGCCAGGTTCGTCCGGTGGACGGATGCTCTGCGCCGACCGTAGCGAAGCGAAGACCTGAACCATGGGTTTAAGCTGTACGTTGGTATAAAAAAGAATTTCTAAACAAAAACGGAGAGTTTGAAAAAGGAAGGAAGCGGAAGATGGGGCGCAATTCGTCCGGTGGACGAATGCTCTGCGCCGACCGTAGCGGAGCGAAGACCTGAACCATGGGTTCAGGTCACGCTTCGGTACTATAAAAAGGAACCTCTGATAAAATCAGAGGTCCCTTTTTATAATGCGGAAGATGGGACTTGAACCCACACAAGCGCAATGCTTACAAGATCCTTAGTCTTGCTCGTCTGCCAGTTCCGACACTTCCGCACAAAAATATTTAATTACCGGATTCGGATAAATCCGAATGCGGAAGATGGGACTTGAACCCACACAGGCGCAATGCCTACAAGATCCTTAGTCTTGCTCGTCTGCCAGTTCCGACACTTCCGCATATCACTCAGTGAGCTTTGTTTTTAACTGCTCGCCGCTGACAAAAGCTATAATACTATATTCCAAACGCAAAGTCAACAAAAAATTAAAAGAAATTTTAATTCGCAATATATTACAAAAAATATCGAAAAGATAAATAATTCAATGATTTTACAAATTTACTTTCTTATTATGAGAAAATATAGTAATATGATATATAATTGTATGCGTTAAATGCGCGTTTTATCAATGAATTTGGGGATAATAAGAGCAGAAACTGGTGAAATGGAGGCATTTTATGGAGAAAAATATAAAAATGAAGGATATAAAAGAACTGGGAGAGCAGCTTGGAGAACTGCAAAGAGTGTGCAGGGAGAAAAAAATCCCGGTGATGATCGCGTTTGAGGGTTATGGAGCAGCAGGAAAAGGGCTTCAGATTGGTAATCTGATCCAGGCACTCGATCCAAGAGGCTTTAAAGTATATGCGGTAAAAAATGAAACGGAAGAGGAATGGATGCATCCTTTTATGTGGCGTTTCTGGACGAAGATCCCGGAAAAGGGAAGAATTGCGATTTTTGATACCAGCTGGTACCGGAGAGTTATGATTGAACGTTTTGAAGGAAAAACACCGGAAAAAGAGCTGGAAAAGGATTTTGCATCGATCCGTGCGTTTGAAAAACAGCTGACAGATGATGGAATGGTGATCATCAAACTGTTTTTAAAGATTGACCGGAAAGAACAGAAAAAGCGCTTTGAGAAACTGCTTGCTTCCAAGGATACTGCATGGCGGGTAAGCAAAGGCGATCTGAAGCGGAACCATGATTTTAAAGAGTATAAAGCAATCAATGAAGAGATGCTGCGGAAAACGGATGCAGATTACGCACCGTGGACAGTGATCAATGCTACAAAGAAGAAAGAAGCCAAAGTGGCTGTTTATCAGGCGGTGATCCAGGCAATGGAAGAAGCAGTCGCAAGAAAGGAACTGGAAGAAAAAGGCAGTCTGGAAAAGAAAACGGAAATGAAAAGGGAAACAGCAGAATCCATTCTGGCAGAGACGGATCTTTCCAAATCCATGCCAAAAGAGGTTTATGAGGAACGCTTAAAAGCGCTTCAGAAAAAGATGGAACATCTGCATGGAGAGCTTTATCGCAGGAGAATCCCGGTTGTCCTTGGCTTTGAGGGGTGGGATGCCGGAGGAAAAGGTGGTGCGATCAAACGTCTGACTTCACATATGGATCCGAGGGGATATGTGGTGAATCCGACAGCGTCACCGAGTGATACAGAGAAAGCACATCATTATCTGTGGCGTTTCTGGCGTGCAATGCCGAAGGCCGGTCATATTGCGATATTTGACAGAACCTGGTACGGAAGAGTGATGGTAGAGAGGATTGAAGGATTTTGCACCGAAAAAGAATGGAAGAGAGCTTATGGGGAAATCAATGCCATGGAGCAGGATCTGGTAAATGCAGGAGCAATCGTGCTGAAATTCTGGATGCAGATTGACAAGGATGAGCAGGCGAGAAGGTTTAAAGCCAGACAGGAAAATCCGAAAAAACAGTGGAAGATCACCGATGAAGACTGGAGAAACCGGGAAAAATGGGATCAGTATGAGGTGGCGGTAGAAGAAATGCTGGAAAAGACTTCTATGCCACATGCACCGTGGATCGTAGTGGAAGGAAATGATAAATACTATGCACGTATTAAAGTTCTGGAATGCGTGACAGAAGCAATCGAGAAACGACTGAAAGAAGAGAGAAAATAAAAAATGACAATCAGGGAACAGATGGAAGAAAGAGAAAAGGAATATCTAAGCCCCTGTGCCACATTAAGCATGGCTTCCCGGGGGAGAAAGAGAAATGAGCCACAGTGTGACATCCGACCGGTTTTTCAGAGGGACAGAGATCGGATCCTGCACAGTAAGGCATTCCGGCGCATGAAGCAGAAGACGCAGGTGTTTCTCCTACCAATCGGAGACCATTACAGGACACGGCTGACGCATACGCTGGAAGTATCGCAAAACGCCCGGACGATCGGAAAGGCGCTCAGGCTGAACGAAGATCTGGTGGAGGCAATTGCACTGGGGCATGATCTTGGGCATACTCCGTTTGGACATGCAGGAGAGAGAGCTCTGAACAATGTGTGTCCGTGTGGATTTAAACACAATGAACAAAGTGTCCGTGTAGTAGAGGTGTTGGAGAAACAGGGGGAGGGACTGAACCTGACCTGGGAAGTGATCGATGGAATCCGAAACCACAAAAGTGCGGGAATGCCTGCGACACTGGAAGGGCAGATCGTCAGACTGTCTGATAAGATTGCTTATGTGAACCATGATATTGATGACGCAGTAAGGGCGGGGATCATGAATGAAGAGGAACTGCCCAAAGAGCTGCGAAAAGTTCTGGGCAACAGTAAAAGAGAGCGTTTGAACACACTTACCCATGATGTGATCGTAAACAGCATGGACAAACCGAAGATCTGCATGTCAGAGGAAGTCCGTGAAGCATTGATGGAGCTGCGGGCATATATGTTTACCCATGTTTATGAGAATCCACTTGCAAAGGGCGAAGAGGACAAAGCAATCCGAATGGTCGAAGATCTGTATTCTTATTATGAAACGCACATGGAAAAGATGCCGGAGCAGTATCTGAAACAGCTGCAGAAGGGGGAAATGCCGGAGATCGCAGTGTGTGATTACATAGCAGGAATGACGGATAATTTTGCCGTGAAAAAGTTTGAAGAAATTTTTATTCCACAATCTTGGAAATTTTAAAGGAAATAAAAAAGTTTTGTCGAATATATATTATGTAGGGGTTGCGCAAGGTGCGCGAACCCTGCCAGGAAGGTGTAGGACATAATGTATTATTCAGATGAGATTATAGAAGAAGTAAGATCGAAAAATGATATCGTAGATGTGATTTCCGGATATGTGAAGCTGAAGAAGCAGGGGAGTTCGTATTTCGGACTTTGCCCGTTTCACAGTGAGAAATCTCCTTCTTTTTCTGTGAGCAGGGATAAGCAGATGTATTACTGCTTTGGCTGCGGAGCGGGAGGGAATGTATTTACCTTCATTATGGAGTATGAGAATTATTCTTTTGTAGAAGCACTCAAGTTTCTGGCACAGCGTGCCGGTGTGGAGCTTCCGCAAGAGGAATATTCAAAAGAAGCGAAAGAAAGAGCAGATACGAGAAGTGCGCTGCTTGAGATGAACAAGCTGGCGGCCAAGTATTATTATGCGCAGCTGAAGACGGAGGGCGGAAGGCAGGCAAGAGAATATCTGCAGAACCGTCAGTTGAGCCAGGAGACGATCACCGCATTTGGACTTGGATATTCCAGCAAATACAGTGATGATCTGTTTCGATACCTGAAGATGAAGGGTTATAGTGAAGAGATGATCATCAAAGCCGGTCTGGTAAATGTCGATGAAAAGCACGGAGTTTACGACAAATTCTGGAACCGTGTCATGTTTCCGATTATGGATGTGAATAACCGTGTGATCGGATTCGGCGGGCGTGTGATGGGCGACGGGAAGCCAAAGTACCTGAACTCACCGGAGACTCTGATCTTTGATAAGAGCCGGAATCTGTACGGACTTCACCGGGCGAGAACATCAAGAAAGCCGTATTTTATTGTATGTGAAGGCTATATGGATGTAATTTCGCTCCATCAGGCGGGATTTACCAATGCAGTTGCGTCACTTGGAACTGCACTTACAGCAGGACATGCAGCATTGATCAAACGGTATGTGAATGAAGTCTATCTGACCTATGACAGTGATGAAGCCGGAACTAAAGCGGCACTCCGGGCAGCTCCGATCCTTCGGGAGGCCGGTGTGACGACCCGCGTGATCCGGATGGAACCGTACAAGGATCCGGATGAATTCATCAAGAATCTTGGAGCTGAGGCATTTGAAGAGCGGATCAGGAAAGCAAGGAACAGCTTTATGTTCGGTCTTGAGATGCTGGAAAAAGGTTATGACCTGAATGCACCGGAAGGAAAGACGGAATTCCTCAGAGAGGCGGCGAGAAGGCTGGCACGTTTTGAAGAAGAAATTGAACGTGATAATTACATAGAAGCGGTGGCAAAGACTTATCACGTCGGCTACGAAGAACTTAAGAAGCTGGTTGTCAAGGTAGCAGTCCAGAGCGGAATGGCAGCTCCGGCCACAAAGCCGAGACAGACGATCCGCCAGGAAACGCCAAAAGAGGATGGTCATATCCGGTCACAGAAGATTCTGCTTACCTGGCTGATCGACAGGGAAGAGCTGTTTGATCAGGTAAGCCGTTATGTTACGCCGGAGGATTTTACGGTGGAGCTGTACCGGAAAGTTGCTGAACTTCTGTATGAACAGCATGCAAAAGGAGAACTGAATCCTGCGCAGATCATGAATTATTTTACAGAGGAAGAGGAACACCGCGCGGTGGCAGCACTTTTCAATACGAGAATCAAAGAGCTGACGACTGCGGGAGAGCAGGAAAAAGCGATCAAGGAGACGATTCTCCGGGTAAAGGAGTACAGTATCGAAACCGCAACCCGGAATCTGGATCCGACAGACATTCAGGGGCTGCAAAGGCTTATGAATGCGAAGAAGGCAGTGCAGGACCTTCATAAACTGCATATTTCCATTAATTAGGGATAGAATATAAACAAGCGATGAGAGGAAGGACACTACATGGAAGAGAACGTAGTAAAGTTTCAGGAAAAATTAAAAAATCTGGTTGCCCTTGCGAAGAAAAAGAAGAACATTCTTGAAATCCAGGAAATCAATGATGTATTCCGGGATATGGAGCTGGAACCGACACAGATGGACAAGGTATTTGAGTACCTGGAGGCCAATGGGATCGATGTGCTTCAGATGAATGATGACTCCAATGTGGATGATGATGATCTGGAGATCATGCTTTCGGATGAAGACGAAGTGGATATGGAGAAGATCGACCTGTCTGTTCCGGACGGAATCAGCATCGAAGATCCGGTCCGTATGTATTTGAAGGAGATCGGTAAGGTTCCGCTTCTTTCAGCAGAAGAAGAGATTGATCTGGCAAAGAGAATGGCAGATGGTGATGAAGAAGCGAAAAAGCGTCTTGCAGAAGCCAACCTGCGACTGGTAGTCAGCATTGCAAAGCGTTATGTGGGACGTGGTATGCTGTTCCTGGATCTTATACAGGAAGGAAACCTTGGACTTATCAAAGCGGTAGAGAAGTTTGATTATCAGAAGGGATTTAAGTTCAGTACCTATGCAACATGGTGGATCCGTCAGGCAATCACACGTGCGATTGCTGACCAGGCGAGAACCATCCGTATACCGGTTCATATGGTAGAGACGATCAACAAACTGATCCGTGTATCCAGACAGTTATTGCAGGAGCTTGGACGTGAACCTACGCCGGAAGAGATCGCTGCAGAGTTGGACATGCCGGTAGACCGTGTGCGTGAAATCTTAAAGATTTCCCAGGAACCGGTTTCTCTTGAGACTCCGATCGGTGAGGAAGAGGACAGCCACCTGGGCGACTTTATCCAGGATGACAATGTACCTGTTCCGGCAGAAGCTGCAGCGCAGACACTTCTGAAAGAACAGCTGGATGAAGTTTTAAGTACACTGACAGAGAGAGAGCAGAAGGTTCTCCGCTTGCGTTTTGGTATGAGTGATGGAAGAGCACGTACACTGGAAGAGGTCGGAAAAGAGTTCGATGTCACCCGTGAGCGTATCCGTCAGATTGAAGCAAAAGCACTCCGCAAGCTTCGTCATCCAAGCCGCAGCAGAAAATTAAGAGATTATTTGGATTAAGAAGATGGCTGAATTATCAAAAAGATTACAGGCAGTGGCGGATCTTGTCACACCGGGAATGCGTCTTGCGGATGTGGGAACAGATCACGCTTACATCCCAATCTATCTGACACAGAACGGGCTGGTTCCATCCGCAATTGCCATGGATATTAACAAAGGACCATTAGAGAGAGCGGATACACATATCCTTGAACATGGACTGGATGGGAAGATCGTTACCCGTCTTTCTGATGGTCTGGTGAATTTGAAAATGGAAGAAGCTGACACAATGATCGCCGCCGGAATGGGCGGCGGTCTTGTCATACATATTTTGAATGAGGATCCGGCAAAAACCAGAAGCTTAAAGGAACTGATCCTGCAGCCGCAGTCAGAGCTTGCGAAAGTCCGCCGTTATCTGGAAGAACATAGATTTCGTATCGTTGCAGAGGACATGGTGGAAGAGGATGGCAAATACTATCCGATGATGAAGGTGATCCCGACAGAGCAGAAAGGTCTTTATGTGGAAGGTGTTCCGGCAGCAGAAGAAGAGCTTGAATATGGAAAATATTTATTAGAGAAGGGTCACCCGGTGATGGGAGAATATCTGAAAAAGGAACTGTCTGTGAATCAGGGCGTGTATGAAAAGCTTCGGGTGCAGGAGAGTGAACGCACGAAGGAGAGAAGTGCAGAGGTTCTGCATATGATAAAGAGAGCAGAAGACCTGCTTGACCGGTATTTTTAGGAGGAAAATGATGATTTGCAGAGAAATTATAAAAGAAATAGAAGCACGTTTTCCAAAGCACTATGCTATGGAGTGGGATAATGTAGGACTGCAGGTCGGAAGAAGCGATAAAGAAGTAAAGCGGATCTATCTTGCACTGGATGCGACGGATGAAGTGATCGAAGAAGCAGCAGACTGGGGCGCAGATATGCTGATCACACATCATCCGATGATCTTTAAAGCAATGAAAAAGATCAATGACGAGGATTTTATTGGCAGAAGAGTACTGAAGTTGATCCGGGATGACATTTCTTACTATGCGATGCATACCAATTATGATGTAATGGGAATGGCAGAGCTTGCTGGGAAGGTACTTGAACTGAGTGAACCGGAGGTTCTGGAAGTGACGGGAAGCATGCATTCAGAATCCGGCGAAGTTCCGGTTGGAATCGGAAGAGTTGCTGATCTGGCACAGCCGATGGATTTAAAATCCTGTGCGGAAATGGTAAAAAAAGCTTTTGATCTTCCGAATGTGAAAATTTTTGGAGAGCCGGATATGCAGGTACATCGCCTTGGTGTTTTTCCGGGCTCCGGGAAGAGCGCAATTTCCGTATCTTTGGAAAAAGGTGTGGATGTACTGGTGACAGGTGACATTGATCACCATGAGGGGATTGATGCGGTTGCGCAAAAAATGGCAGTAATTGATGCCGGACACTATGGCGTGGAGCATATCTTTATTGCAGATATGGAACATTTTTGCCGGGAGAAATTTCCAGAGGCAGAGATCCGGACAGCAAAGATCCGGCAGCCATTCTGGGTTTTGACGTAAGGTGTTTGGGAGCGGGGAGAAAACAGACAGATTTGTCAAAGCGCCGTAAGGCAGAAAGAAGGCGGTAAATATGGAACAGCAGATGTACAAAGTACAGATTGACGGGGAAGAGAGAAGTTTTCCGGCAGGAACCACATATCTGCAGATTGCCGGGGAATATCAGGAAAGATACCCACATGATATTGTTCTTGTATATGTAAATGGAAAGCTTCAGGAGCTTGGAAAGAAGCTGAAAAAGGACTGTGCGCTCCATTATGTGACGACAGGCGAGACAATTGGAAATCTTACCTATCGCCGTGGTGTAAGTTTTCTGCTGGTGAAGGCAGTATATGATACAATCGGACACGATAAGATAGAACAGGTGAGAATCCATTTTTCTGTAGATAAAGGGTATTATTGTACAATAAAAGGAGATCAGAAGCTGGATCAGGAACTGCTTGCAAGGATTGAAGAACGGATGCATGAAATGGCAGATATGGATCTTTCAATCCGGAAGAGATCGGTTCATACCGATGAAGCGGTTGAAATGTTCCGCAAGTACGGTATGAAGGATAAAGAGCGTTTGTTCCGATATCGCAGAGTGTCTACAGTCAATATTTACAGTATCAATGAATTTGAGGACTACTATTACGGCTATATGGTTCCATCAACCGGCTATCTGAAATATTTTAAATTATATTTATATGATGAGGGATTTGTAGTGCAGATGCCGGAGGCAGCTGAACCGGAAAAGATACCTCCGTTTCAGCCTCAGAATAAGCTGTTCCATGTGCTGAAGGAATCTACGCGTGGCGGTGATATGCTTGGAATTGAGACGGTAGGGGCGCTGAATGATTATGTGACAGGCGGCAGCGCCAATCCAAAGGAACTGCTTCTGGTACAGGAGGCAATGCAGGAGAAGAAGATTGCGCAGATCGCAGAGCAGATTGCAGGAAATCCGCAGAAAAAGTTTGTCTTGATCGCCGGTCCTTCTTCGTCAGGAAAGACTACATTTTCCAGACGGCTTTCCATCCAGCTCCGGGTAAGCGGTCTGGTCCCGCATCCGATTTCGGTGGATGATTACTTTAAGAACCGTGTGGATACACCGCTGGACGCAGAAGGAAAGCCGAATTATGAGTGTTTGGAAGCACTGGATGTGGAACTTTTTAATCACGATCTGAAAAAGCTGCTTGCAGGAGAACGGATTGAGCTTCCGACGTTCAATTTCAAGACCGGAAAACGGGAATATAACGGACATTATATGCAGCTTGGTGAGCAGGATATTCTGGTGATCGAAGGCATTCATTGTCTGAATGATGCGTTGACCCATGATTTGCCAAAAGAAAATAAATTCAAGATCTATATCAGTGCACTGACCCAGCTGAATATCGATGAGCATAACCGGATCGCATCAACAGATGGACGTCTGATCCGCCGGATGGTGCGTGATGCAAGAACCAGAGGTACTTCGGCAAAGCAGACGATCGCTATGTGGCAGTCGGTGCGAAGAGGGGAAGAGAACAATATTTTCCCGTATCAGGAAGACGCGGATGTGATGTTCAATTCAGCTCTTCTTTATGAGCTGGCAGTTCTGAAAGCTTATGCAGAACCGATCCTGTTCGGAATTGAGAAGGACTGCGCCGAATATCAGGAAGCGAAGAGACTGCTCAAATTCCTGGATTATTTTGTGGGGATCGGAAGTGAGTATGTTCCGCAGAATTCGATTTTGAGGGAATTTATTGGAGGCGGATGTTTCGATTTGTAGAATGTTGAAGCTGGTCACATGGTAAGAGAGCGATATAGATTATAGAGGTAGTTTGAATCCGTTCCGCTGTTTTTTTAGTGTGATCCGTCGTCAGAAATAAGAAATAAACAGAAGAAGAGCTTCTGGGAGAATGAATATCTTTGTTCTCTCAGGAGCTCTTCTTCTGTTTGACCGGAAAATACATATGGAAAATTCTTCCATAAAAAGAGTATTATGTGCCGGGGAAGGGGATCACTTAAATATATTTATCAGAGTAACATATCTTCAGGCACAGGCGCTGTGAAATGCATTTCTTCTCCTGTGATTGGATGCCGGAAACGCAGATGATGTGAGTGCAGTGCCTGACGGCTGATATGGCTGTAATCCGGATTATAGAGAAAATCTCCCGGAAGCGGATGACCGATGTAATTCATATGCACCCGGATCTGATGAGTGCGTCCGGTATCCAGCTTTAAGGCAACCAGAGAGTAGACCGGATCTGTATTTGTGATGGAAATCCTGCGGTAATGGGTGCAGGCATATTCACCATGTTTAAAATCGACCATGCGCTCGATGGTAGAACCCTCTTTTCTGGCAATTGGAGCAGTGATGATTCCGTCTTCCGGGACGATTCCCGTGGCAAGTGCCAGATATTCCCGGTGGATTTCCCGGCGTGCCATCATGGCAGAGAGGAGAGAGGCACTGTAAAGATGCCGGGCAATGATCAGAAGACCGGTGGTGTCCCGGTCAAGCCGGTTAATGCAGCGGTATACAAAAGGCTCGCCTTTCTCTTTGAAATACCATGCACAGGCATTGGCAAGTGTGTTGTCATAATTTCCCTGGGAAGGGTGAATTGGCATTCCGGCAGGTTTATTGATGACCAGCAGGTCCGGATCTTCATATACGATCGAAAGAGGCAGATCTGACGGAACAATATTTTCGGAGAATTTTGTTTCGGTAATCCGGATGGCAAGCTGGTCGCCGGGAGTAAGAAGGGTGCGTGCCAGTACCGGTTCCCCGTTCAGACGGATTCCTTCCGTATCTTCTTTGATTGCCCGGATCAGAGAAGAAGAATATCCATGAGCTTTTAAAAACTCATGGATATTGGAAGTTTTCTGTTCGGTTATTGTATAATTCAGAATTCTTTCCCACATTACTTTGATTTCACTTCCCGCCATAATTCATTGTAGACAGCATCGTTTTTATCTCCAAGGAATTTGAAGGTCTCACATCCGGAGAGCTCGCTTGCATCCGGGAATGCAATCTTGCTGTTGCGGATGGACTCGTCTTCAATCAGTTCCCGTGCTGCTTCATTTGGAGTCGAGTAGGTGATGTACTCAAAGTTCTTCAGTGCGATGTCCGGACGGCAGAGGAAGTTGATGAACTTTTCTGCATTTTCCTTATGCTCTGCATTCTTCGGAATTACCCAGGAGTCGATCCAGATATTGGATCCTTCTTTCGGGATCACGTATTCCAGGTTTGGATTTTCTTTCTGTGTGTAAATGGCTTCACCGGAGTAAATAACACCGATGGCTGCTTCGTTTCCGATCATCTTGTCACGCACCTGGTCAACGACGTATGCCTGAACCAGTGGTTTCTGTTTGATCAGAAGATTCTTCGCTTCGTTCAGCTCGTCCAGGTCGGTTGAGTTCAGGGAATATCCAAGATATTTTAAGGTAACACCGAATGCATCGCGGACGCTGTCCTGCATCAGAATGCTGTCCTTGTACTTTGGATCCCAGAGAACAGACCAGGAATCAATTGGTTCGTCTACCATGGTTTTGTTGTAAAGGATCCCGACAGTTCCCCAGCAATAAGGAACAGAGTATTTATTTTCCGGATCAAATGCTTTGGACTGATCCATGTAAGTCTGTCCAATATTTTTGATATTCGGAATATTATCCCAGTTGATCTCGGCGAGGAGATCATTCTCAATCATACGCTGGATCATATAGTCAGAAGGGCAGACCACATCGTAGGAAATGGCGCCGGACTGCACCTTCGGGTACATGATCTCATTGGTTTCGTATTCTTCATAAACTACCTGGATACCGGTTTCTTCTTCAAAGATATCCAGGACATCCGGGTCCAGATATTCGCCCCAGTTGTAGACAATTACCTTTTCGGAGCCAGAAATCTTTGTCTTTGAATTGTAGAAAAATCCTCCGGCTGTAATGACGATCACGAGCAGTGCCGGTACGACACGTGTTACGACGAGACGCATCGTGTGGCGTGCACGGGATGGCTTGCGGATCGTGCCGTCTTTTTCGTGAACTTCTTTTTCCGGTTTTAAATTGATCAGGAAGAGAAGGAAGAGCACCGTTACAAACATGATCGTTGAGAGTGCGTAAATTTCCGGACGGATTCCTTTTCGTACTTCACTGTAAATTTTGGTGGACAGGGTATCGATTCCAGGTCCTTTGGTAAAGTGGGTGATCACAAAATCATCCAGCGACATGGTAAATGCAAGCAGGAAACCGGAAAGAATTCCTGGAAGGATATCCGGAAATACGACTTTGAAAAAAGCGTAGATCGGGGAAGCACCCAGATCCAGTGCGGCTTCATAGGTCCGCCGGTTGGTCTGCTTTAGTTTTGGCATGACGCTTAAAATGACGTATGGGATATTAAAGGTTATATGTGCAATCAGGATTGTCGAAAATCCCATGGTCATACGGAATGCGATGAACAGCAGCATCATAGATACACCAGTCACAATATCTGCGTTCAGCATCGGAATGTTGGTGACACCCAGCATAAAGGTACGGAACTTGCGGTTCATACTCTGGATTCCAATGGAAGCCAAAGTTCCGATCACGGTTGCAATCAGCGCAGAAAGAAGTGCGATGATCAGGGTGTTGTATAAGGTGCTCATGATCGCTTCATCCTGGAAAAGGGATACATACCATTTTCCGGTAAATCCGCCCCATTTGGCACGGGTTCTGGAACTGTTAAAGGACAGAACCATCAGTGTCATGATCGGAGCATAGAGGAAGATCACGATCAGCAGTAAATATAAATTCTGTAATTTCTTTTTCATTAGAATGCTGTGCCCTCCCCGTCTTTATCGTATTTGGCGATCAGAGCCATACTTGCAATGATGAAGATCATCAGGACAAGTGAAAGTCCACTTCCTACATGCCAGTTGCTTCCCTGCTGGAATTCCTGTTCGATGACATTTCCGATCAGAAGGATCTTGCTTCCACCGAGGAGGTTGGAAATGACGAAGGTTGTAAGTGCAGGTACAAATACCATAGTGATTCCACTGATGATACCCGGAACACTAAGCGGAAGGATGATCTTGGTAAATGTCTGGATATTTCCGGCACCGAGATCTCTGGCTGCGGAAATAACATCTTTGTCAATCTTTACAAGTACATTGTAAATCGGCAGCACCATGAACGGCAGGAAGTTGTAGACCATACCGAGGATGATCGCTGTCGGTGTGTTGATAATGTTCCATGAAGGCAGCCCGAAGAAATGGAGAACGGAGTTGATGACACCGTTTTTCTCCAGGAGGTTCTGCCATGCAAGAGTTCTGAGCAGAAAGTTCATCCACATCGGAAGGATGAAAACAAGTACTACGAAGCTGGACTGGTTTACATTTCTTCCGACAAGGATCATTGCCAGAGGATAGGCAAGGATCAGGCAGATCACTGTGCTGACAAATGCAAGCAGAAGTGCAAGCCCCAGAGCCTTTATATTCTCAGGTGTTGTGATTTTGGCAAGGTTCATCCAGGTGAATTTTCCGTCATTGTCAGTCAGACCATAATAGAAGATCATGATCAGAGGAATGATAATGAAAGAAACTGCCCAGAAAAGGTATGGCCCTGCCAGGAGACGTTTGCTATTCTTCAATTCCTGCAGCCTCCTCATCTTCAGATTCCGGTTTTTTCATGATCTGAATATCAAACGGGTCAACATGGATTCCAACCTCAGTGCCAACCGGGAACATATCGGTGCTGTGCACAAGCCATTCATAGTTGTTGGCAAGGACTTCCATTTCATAGTGGACTCCTTTGAAAATCAGATGGGTAACGACACCCTTTAATGTGCCTTCTTCTGGTTTTACAAGATCGATGTCCTCCGGACGGATGACCGCATCGACCGGTTTGTTGGTTCCGAATCCGGTATCCACACACGGGAATTCGGCACCGACAATATTGACCAGCTTATCGCGTACCATGATGGCATTGAAAATGTTGCTATCGCCAATGAAGTCGGCTACGAAAGCATTTTCCGGCTCGTTGTAGATATCTTCCGGTGTACCGATCTGCTGGATGTATCCCTGATTCATGACAACAATCGTGTCAGACATGGTGAGGGCTTCTTCCTGATCGTGGGTAACGTAGATAAATGTAATTCCCAGCTCATTTTTTAAACGGATCAGTTCATACTGCATGTCCTGGCGGAGCTTTAAATCCAGGGCACCGAGAGGTTCATCCAGAAGAAGAACTTTTGGTTCATTTACAATGGCGCGGGCGATGGCAATACGCTGCTGCTGACCCCCACTTAAAGAATCCGGATAACGGTTCTGGTAACCTTCCAGATTGACCAGTTTTAATGCATAATGAATCTTATCATCGATGTAAGATTTTGATTTCCCTTTGATCTTCAGACCAAAAGCAATATTTTCAGCAATGGTCATATGAGTGAAAAGCGCATATTTCTGGAAAACAGTGTTGAGCTGCCGTTTATTCGGTGCAAGGGATGTAATGTCCTTTCCATCGAAAATTACTTTTCCGGAGTCCGGATTTTCGAATCCGCCGAGGATACGCAGAAGCGTTGTCTTTCCGCAGCCGCTAGGTCCTAAAAGTGTGAGAAATTCGTTTTCTCTGATATAAAGGTTCAGGTCGTCCAGAACCAGATTGTCTCCATATGATTTGGAAACACCAACAATGTCAATCAGTTTGTTTGGCATATGTATAATCCTCCTGTGTACTTAAAAACTTGGGGGAGTGCTGACCCAGATCAGGCGTGCCCCGGAAGAAGACGATGCTTCTATATAATGCTTTGCGTGGGGAGTAAAATAAAAGGATTCTCCCTTTTTAGCTTTGTAGACCTTATTGCCTACGTGGATTTTGACGGAACCCTGAAGCACGTATCCGAATTCCTCACCTTCGTGTGGAAGATCCGGGTAGGTTGCACCGCCCGGAGCCAGGGTAAGACGGATCGGTTCCATCATATTGCGCTGGGCATTTGGAATGATCCATTCAATCGTATTCTTCAGATCAGTATCCTTTTTTTCAAAATAATCCTCATCACCGAAGACAACCTGTTCTTCCTCGTCATCGCTGAAAAATTCATTCAGATTGGTGCCGAGACACTGCAGAATATCAACCAGTGTGGCGATAGAAGGAGAAGTAAGATCCCGTTCCAGCTGGGAAATGAATCCCTTCGAAAGCTCACTCCGGTCTGCAAGTTCTTCCTGGGTAAGATTTTTCGCAATACGGAGCTCCCTTACTTTCTGTCCGATGTTCATAAATAGCTCCTTTCTGTAAATTGTTTGTAAAAATAAAAATAAACCTAGAGTTTAGTATTTCTATACACACGACAAGGTTTATTATACTATAGTTTAGAGAAAAAGCAACCGTTTTATAAGGAAAATGAGGTTTTTTTGAAAAATAAAAAACGGGTAAGAATTGACTAATTTTAGTTAATTACAAAAAAAGTTTGATTTGTTTAGTAAAGGCTGTAGCTTTACAGATGATTCTGTTATGACAATAGCAGTTGGAGAAGCTCTTCTTGCAGTCGGAACGGAAGCTGCAGTAAAGAAAATAGAAGAAGCGGTAGTAACTAACATGCAGGATTGGGGAAAAAGATATCCATATGCAGGTTATGGTGGAAGATTCAGGTATTGGTTTAGAGAAAGAAATCCTAAGCCATACGGAAGTTATGGGAATGGTTCTGCTATGAGAGTGTCAGCGGCGGGATGTGGTGCTAGAATAGTGTTTGGTGAAAAGGGGGAATAGTGGTATAATTCTATTGTAGTAGATTATAGATTTAAAAAGAAATGGAGAGGCACTAGTGCAGATATTTGTAGATGCAGATGCATGTCCGGTAGTAGGTATTATCGAGACAATAGCAGAGAAATATAATATTCCAACTACATTGCTGTGTGATACGAATCATATTTTGTATTCTAATTATAGCGAAGTGATTGTAGTAGGGGCAGGAGCAGATGCAGTAGATTATAAACTGATCAGTATCTGCCATAAAGGAGATATTGTCGTATCACAGGACTATGGTGTTGCAACAATGGCACTGGGAAAAGGTGCTTATGCCATTCATCAATCGGGCAAATGGTACACGAATGACAATATTGATCAGATGCTTATGGAACGTCATTTGAATAAAAAAGCCAGAAGAAGTTCCCATAAGAATCATATCAAGGGACCGAAAAAACGAACAGAAGAAGATGATGTAAGGTTTGCACAGTCTTTTGAAAAAATGCTCATGATGGTACAGGAGAAATTTCAAAAGAATACTAAAACAATGGAGACAGGCAGAAAGGAAAACAAATGAGAAAAGCAATCGTATATGCATCTGTACATCATGGAAATACAGAAAAACTAGTAAAGGGCATAGCAGAAGAATGCCAGGTCGATTTGATTGATGCTGTAAAACAGCCAGATGTAGATCTGAGCAGTTATGATATGATTGGATTTGCATCAGGAATCTATTTTTCAAAATTTCATCAGTCGATATTGGGATTTGCAGAGAAGAATCTACCGGACGATAAAAAGGTATTTCTGATCTGTACTTATGGTGGAAGTGCGAATTATAAATCCATAGAGCAGATTTTGGACAAGAAGCGTTCTAAAGTGATAGGAAAATTCGGATGCAAGGGTTATGACACATTTGGTCCATTTAAACTGGTAGGTGGTATTGCAAAAGGACATCCGGATGAGGAAGATATAAAAAATACAGTTGAGTTTGTAAAAGGATTATAAGTAGCCCGCAAATAAAAAGTCAAGGCTAAAACTTTTATGTGACAAACGTAGCTGTCTGTGATATTATAAAGATGATATAAGCGAAAAAGACTTTTGCGGAAACGAAAGTATCTTCAAATTTTATTTTACGGATGTACTTCCTATAATAAAACTAATTACTTGCAAAATTGATAACTAATATTTTTTCTGCTATTACAGGTACAATAAGAACATGTAATAACAGAAATGAGGTATAGTTACTTGCAGATAGAGAAGTATATATCAGATAAAATAACATCTATATGTGAGAAGCGTGATATCAGTAAATACAGATTATCGCAGCTGCCGGGAATTTCCCAGTCGTCACTGAGAGAATCATGACGCAGGAAACAGTAATGTCAATGCTGCGTGGACTTTGGAAGTAGGAGAACAGTTCGAGTATATGTATCGGCTGTTCTTTTTTATTTTTCAGCGTTAAAGCGGTGAGGTTTTTCTTATGCACGATAGATTGTGGGAGTATAATAACATCAATATTTTTGCATAAGTTTAAAAACTATAAATAATAGGATGATCGGCAAACCAGATGAAAATCTGGGACGCAAAGCTACAGGGCCTGTAAAATGGCAGCCAGTTGCATGAAATGAGATGCACTGTCTGTAGGACAGTGTTTTTTTTCATAGATGTAACTATAATAATTTTATAAGGATGACAGAGGAATGTGAATCAAATTCATCTGTTTATGCCAAGTATCGCTTTTTATGGATCTGAAAATTGCAGAAGAAGGATCTGTTTCTGTGGCGTCACAGGCAGAAACAGATGAGCATATCGCTTCTGTCAGGCTGTGGCAGCAAAAGCGCGAAAAAAGAAGATGCAGAAACAATCACGGTGTACTTATTTTGATGACTGCTATCGGTCAGAGCCAGTCCGAGTCAGAGGCAGATGTATATTACTTGTGGAAGACAATGAACTGAACAGTGGCATGAATTCCATTGATTACAATGCAATTTCAGATCAGTTAACTATAATTATGGTCGCCTTTAAAGAAGGATGGATACATCGGGATCATTGGATATTTTGACAATTAAGTTTTTTAAAGAGAGAGTAGCGTATGGATGATTTTAAAAAACTCACAGGACAACTTTTGAAAATATATATTAATGCCGGATCAGTAAATAATCTTGGTATAGAAAATTATTTTGATGAAAATATCAGTCTGATTGGAACTGGGAAACATGAGTTATTCACGAATCTGCATGAGTTTTTAGAATCATTCAAATTTGATGTAAAACGAAGAGGAAAAATCAGACTTGAAGTAAGAAATTTACATCAGGAAGAAGAAAGACTTGATGATGACCATGTTCTTGCACATGGAACAGTAGATTTTACTGGTCTGTTTAAAGATGGTTCAATCTGTTTTAAAATGGAGACAAGATTTACGATTATCTATAAGTGGACGAATGGAAAATGGCTGGTTCAGCATCTGCATTATTCAACACCGGATCTGGAACAGATGGACGGTGAAGAGTTCCCTCTCACATTGGGGAAGCAGGTCAAAAAAACCCGGCAGGCCCTTCATGCATTAGGTACTGTAGTTCAAGATTATCGAAGATATTTCTTGCAAGAATTGAGAATGATAAGGTTGAGATGGAATACACTGTTTCAAATGTCCATGAGTGCTTTGAAAATTGTGTCATTATGTTCCAACAACAGGCAGAAAGTAAAAATCAGACGATCTCTTTGACAGAACAAATCATGTATCCGTATGTGTATATGGATGCACCTCACCTGTCAGAAGTCTGTCTTAATATAATAAGCAATGCAATAAAATATACAAATACAGGAGGTTGGATATCCTGTAATGTTGTACAGAAATCCTGTGAAAAAGAAGACTGGTGCAATATGATCATTAGTATTACCGATAATGGAATCGGTTATAAAAAGCCACCTGTCTGAGGTGGCTTTTTGTGTGTCAGAAATTATTTCAAAGCCCAGACAGTTATTATAAAAAATAAGGAGGAACTCTATGGAACAGAAGTCTGACGGTACAATAGCAGATAAAACATACAAAATATACATGAAGTTTTATCTTGGAAATCAGATATCAAAATAAGGCCACCACATCAGTGCCGTAGAAGCTTTTGAGTTTGTCCATTCGGGCACTCATGTTGGTGAAGAGCAGATCGAGGATCGTGATTGCGGCCATGGATTCTACGACTACGACGGCGCGTGGGACGATGACCGGGTCGTGACGTCCTTTAATGATCATTTCGGTGTTTTCTCCATCTTTGGTGACGGTGGACTGTGGCTGTGAAATGGACGGAGTCGGCTTTACTGCCGCGCGGAAGATGATCTTGCTTCCGTCACTCATACCGCCGAGGACACCGCCTGCATGGTTGGTGTCTTTGGTGATCCTTCCATCTTTTGTATGGAAGGAATCATTGTTGATACTTCCTTTTGTATCTGCAGCTTTAAAGCCGTCACCAATCTCAAAGCCTTTGACTGCTCCGATGGACAGCATTGCTTTGGCAAGATTGGCGTCCAGTTTTTCAAATACAGTATCACCGATTCCTACCGGCATACCGGTAACAACACATTCAATGATGCCTCCTGAGGAATCCTGATTTTTAATACATTCTTCCAGATAGGCAGATGCTTTTTGGGCATATGCGTTGCTTGGCATATAAATCGGGTTCTGGAAAATCTCTTCCGGATGGTATTCATTTTCCGGAACAGATACCGGACCGATTGCTTTCGTATAAGCATGTACTTCAATGCCAAGTTCTTTCAAAATCTTAGCAGCAACTGCACCTGCTGCAACTCTGGCAGTAGTTTCTCTTCCGGAAGAGCGTCCCCCTCCTCTGTAATCACGGAAACCATACTTTTCATCAAATGTATAATCTGCGTGTCCCGGTCTGTATGTGTTCATAATATTTCCGTAATCACGGGAACGCTGATCCTGATTTTGTACGAGAATTGAAATCGGAGTTCCGGTCGTCCGGCCTTCAAATACGCCGGACCAGATCTGTGTCATATCACTTTCCTTACGGCCGGTTGTAAACTGGCTTTGTCCGGGTTTTCTTCTATCCAGATAAACCTGGATATCCTCCTCTGAAAGAGAAAGCCCTGCCGGACATCCGTCGATCACAACACCGATCCCCTTTCCGTGCGATTCCCCCCATGTAGAAATCTGAAACAATCTTCCATAAATAGATCCTGCCATACTATATACCATCCTTTCTGTAAGCTTTTATTTATAAAGAATTAATTTGTGAATCAGTCAAAACAAAAAACGAACAATAAAGCAGAAGAACACTTGCGCGATGGGATTTGAAACATTTCGTTTATTCTATTTGTCATCACAACGCAAATCATTCATTCCCCCAAAATCACCTCATTATTATAATAGAAGATTCCCATCCCAACAAGTGATAAAAATATGAAAGTTAAAGTTATGTATTGTATTTACACGCCCCTTCGTATTATAATGACTACATATTGAGTGAAAAAAGGAAGTCAATAGTATAAATGAGTGAAAAAAGTATGAATGAAAAAAACGAAAGAAATCTTGACAGCACAGTAGATGAAATCATGGAAGAGATTAGAGAGCAGAATGTAAGTGAGGTGAAGGACATCAATGAAAAAGAACAGAAAAGCGAAGAAAGACCGCGGAAAAAGAAAGTCACTAAAACAAAACGTCCTTCAGGCCATCACGTATCTGGCGATGGTGTGGATCATAAAGCAGCCTCAGACAAAGATCGACCGGTTAAGAAAAAGGCTCCGCGCCGGAAAAAGAAAGTAGTTCGTGAAGAGACCGGGCTTCTGGATCTGGATGGAGCAGAAGAATGGCGGGATGAAGAAGAGACAGCAGTACCACCGGTTATTAAAAGTGCAGATATTTTAAGCAGTGGAGATGCAGAAACATTCAATCCGGATGAGGAAGAAATTTTTGATGATTCTTTCTTTGATGAAGAAGAGGAAAAGCCGCATAGAAGAACTAAACGGGAGAAAAAGCAAGGCTCAAAAAAGTCCGGTAAAGTGGTTAAAATTGTAGTTGGCGCTGTGGTTGGAGTGGCAGCGGTTGTTTATCTTGGATTTTCCGTATATTTCATGAATCATTTTTATTTTAATACGAAGATCAACGGTGTGAACTTCTCCGGAAAATCAGTTTCGGCAGTAGAGTCATACATGAAGAGTCAGGTAGATGGATATGTTCTCACGATGAAGGAATCAGACGGAACAGAAGAGAAGATTGCCGGAACAGATATTTCTCTTGCGTACAAAGCAGGAAATGAACTGCAGAAGCTTGTAAAAGAACAGAATGCATTTCTGTGGCCGGTCTGCCTTGGAAAGACACAGACAATTACGGCATCTGTCGGCGTTACATATGACGAAAACCAGCTGGATACCCTGATTAACGGTCTCGAGTGTATGCAGGAAGATCAGCAGGTTGAACCGGTAAATGCACATCCGGAGTATGACGGCAATTCGTATGTAGTCAAAGCCGGGGAGACCGGAAGTAAGATTGATACCGAGAATTTCAAAAAGGTAGTGAAAGAATCAATCGAAGGTTTCAAAAGCGAGATTGACATGACCGCTGAAGACTGCTATGTAGAACCAAAATACACAATCGAGTCAGAAGAAGTGAAGAAAGCATGTGACGATATGAATAAGTATCTGAAGGCAAGTATCACTTATACCTTTGGTTCGAATACAGAAGTTGTAGATAAAGATCTGATTTCCCAGTGGGTAACGGTAGATGATAACATGGCAGTTACCTTTAACAGTGATGCAGTTGTAAAATATGTACAGCAGCTGGAGAGTAAGTATGACACTTACCAGACAAAGAGAACATTTACAACCGGAGGCGGCAACAGTGCAACGGTTGAAGGTGGAGACTATGGATGGATCATTGATGAAGCTGCCGAGATTGCAGCCCTTGAAGCGAATATCCGCAATGGAGAGACTGTAACGAGAGAGGCGAATTATTCACAGACTGCAGCAAGTCATGACGGAGCAGACTGGGGGAATACTTATGTTGAAGTCGATCTGACAAACCAGTATCTGTATCTTTTTGTAAATGGTGCAATTGTGACACAGGGACCGATCGTTACCGGTAAGCCAAGCAGAGGAGATGCTACACCGCAGGGAGTATATATTCTGAAATACAAAGAAAAAGATACAACCCTTCGTGGACCAAAGAAGGAAGATGGAAGTTACGAATGGGAATCACCGGTTACTTACTGGATGCCGTTTAACGGTGGAATCGGACTGCATGATGCACCGTGGCAGACGAACTTTGGCGGGGACTGGTATCTGGAACATGGGTCACGCGGATGTGTCAACCTACAGTATGATGTTGCAGAGACGGTGTTCAACAATGTAGATTCCGGAACACCGGTTGTATGTCATTACTAAATTTGAGAGAGAGGTCAATTTTATGTATGAACTGATAAAAAGGGACGGTCGCGCCAAGCGCGGCCGCTTCCATACCGTACACGGAGTAATCGAGACTCCTGTATTTATGAATGTAGGAACAATTGCAGCGATCAAAGGGGCTGTTTCTACCGCAGATCTTGAAGAAATCGGAACACAGGTGGAACTGTCTAATACTTATCATTTGCATGTGCGTCCGGGGGATCAGGTAGTGAAAAAGCTTGGCGGGCTGCACAAATTTATGGTCTGGGACAAGCCGATCCTTACTGATTCCGGCGGATTTCAGGTGTTTTCTCTTGCCGGACTCAGAAAGATTAAGGAAGAGGGTGTATACTTCAATTCCCATATTGACGGAAGAAAGATTTTTATGGGACCGGAAGAAAGTATGCAGATTCAGTCGAATCTGGCGTCTACGATCGCAATGGCATTTGATGAATGTCCGTCCAGCGTAGCGGAAAGGAAATATATGCAGGCATCGGTAGAGCGTACAACGAGATGGCTCGCAAGATGTAAAGAAGAGATGGCAAGACTCAATTCTCTTGATGATACGATCAACAAACATCAGATGCTTTTCGGGATCAATCAGGGTGGTGTCTATGAAGATATCCGTATTGAGCATGCACAGCAGATCGCAGAGATGGATCTGGATGGATACGCAGTCGGCGGACTCGCAGTTGGTGAGACACATGAAGAGATGTACCGGATCCTGGATGCAGTAGTTCCGTGTCTTCCGGTTGCCAGACCGACCTATCTGATGGGAGTCGGAACGCCGGCAAATATTCTGGAAGCGGTAGACAGAGGTGTGGATTTCTTTGACTGCGTATATCCAAGCCGTAACGGAAGACATGGACATGTTTATACAAAACATGGTAAGCTGAATCTGTTCAATGCAAAATTTGAACTGGATGAACGCCCGATCGAAGAAGGCTGTCAGTGCCCGGCCTGTCGCCGTTATTCAAGAGCTTATATCCGTCATCTGCTGAAAGCAAAAGAGATGCTTGGAATGCGGCTTTGCGTTCTCCACAATTTATATTATTATAATCATCTTATGGAAGACATCAGAGAGGCGATCGAAGAGGGAAGATATGCCAGGTTTAAGAAAGAGACACTGGCAAAAATGGAAGAAAAAGAAGATTAGGATAAAAAAATTCTAAAATGTCTTGATGAATGTCCTATTATTGTGTATGATGGTAACAGTGTCTATTTTAGCAGGAGGAAAGAAAAATGAATAATCCAATCGTACTTATTTTATTTTACGTTGTAATTATCGGAGGATTCTGGTGGTTACTGATGAGACCACAGAAAAAGGAACAGAAGAGAGTACAGCTGATGTTATCTGAACTGGCTGTAGGAGATACTGTTCTTACAACAAGCGGTTTTTACGGAGTTGTTATTGATATTACAGATGAAGACGTAATCGTTGAATTCGGAAGCAACAAGAACTGCCGTATCCCGATGCAGAAATCTGCGATCATGCAGGTTGAAAAGCCGGAGAACAACTAAATCAAATTTTTTGAAAAAGTTGAAAAAAAGCATTGCATTTTATATGCAATGCTTTTATAATACAATTATTGGAAACGTTACCGATACCGATACCGAAACCGTTGCTGTAGAAAGATGTGAGGTGCATATTATGAGAACAAGCGGTATATTACTGCCGGTGGCAAGTCTGCCATCAAAATATGGAATAGGTGCTTTTTCGAAAGAAGCATACAAGTTTGTAGATACACTTGAGAAGGCAGGTCAGAGCTACTGGCAGATCCTTCCGTTAGGCCCGACAGGGTATGGAGATTCACCGTATCAGTCTTTCTCAACTTTTGCAGGAAATCCGTATTTTATAGACCTGGAAAAGCTGATAAAAAAGGGCTGGATTACAAAAGATGAATGTAAGGCATATGACTTTGGTGATAATGCGGGATATGTGGATTATGAAAAGATTTATAACTGCAGGTATGAGATCTTAAGAAAAGCATATGAAAGAAGCCAGATCGCAGATGATGCAGATTTTCAGAAATTCTGTAAGGAGAATAAAGAATGGCTGGATGATTATGCGCTTTATACGGAGATCAAAGCCGCGAATGATGGGAAGAGCTGGAGTGAATGGGAAGATGAATATCGTCTGAGAGATGAGCTGGCGCTGGAAAAATTCGCCAAAGAGAATCGGGAAGGCATCCTGTTCCAGAAGTTTATGCAGTATGAATTTGCAACACAGTGGGGTGCACTGAAAGCATATGCGAATGAAAAAGGGATTGAGATCATTGGTGATATCCCGATTTATGTAGCGTTCGACAGCGCAGACAGTTGGTCGCATCCGGAACTGTTCCAGTTTGATGAGAACGGACTTCCGACTGGTGTTGCAGGGTGCCCGCCAGATGCATTTAGTGCAACCGGACAGCTTTGGGGCAATCCGCTTTATAAGTGGGAATATCATAAAAAGACCGGATATGCATGGTGGATGAAGAGAATCCGTCATTGTGTTGAACTTTATGACGTGATCCGAATTGATCATTTCCGTGGATTTGATGAATATTATTCCATTCCATACGGAGATCTGACAGCGGAATTCGGACATTGGGAAAAAGGACCGGGAATGGATATTTTCCGGACGGTAAAAGAGACTCTGGGTGATGTGAAAATTATTGCAGAGGATCTTGGATTCCTGACAGACAGTGTGATCCGGATGGTGGAAGAGTCCGGATATCCGGGAATGAAAGTTCTGGAGTTTGCATTTGATTCCAGAGAGCCTAGCAACTATCTGCCACATAATTATGATAAGAACTGTGTAGTATATACGGGAACCCATGACAATGAAACACTGGCAGGATGGTACAGAGAATTAAAAAAAGAAGATAAGAAGTTCGCACTTCGCTATATGGGAAGAAAGAAACTCAGTGTCAATGAAGCAGTATGGGAAATCATCCGTCTTGCGCAGTCGAGCGTGGCGGATACCTGTATCATTCCGATTCAGGATTATCTCTGCCTCGGTAATGAAGCGAGGATCAATCATCCATCAACCCTTGGCGGTAACTGGATCTGGAGACTTCATAGGGATGAGATCTCAAAAAAACTTGTGAAAAAAATTCGCAGGATGACAGAACTTTATTGCAGGATCCCGGAGAAGACAGAGATGCTCCTTAAGGCTGAAGATGCGGAGGACTTAGGAGAAGAAAAGAAATAAAATGGGAATGACGATTAAAGATATTGCGAAGAAGTGCGGGGTCGGAGTCAGCACCGTGTCCCGTGCGCTGAACAATCATCCGGATATCAATCCTGAGACCAAAAAGATGATTTTAAAGACGGTTGAAGAATCAAATTTTGTGCCGAATAACAGTGCGAGGAATCTGAAACGGACCGATTCGAAATCCATTGCGATTCTGGTAAAGGAGATTGATAATCCATTTTTCGCGACGATGATGCGGGTAATGGAAAAAAAGATCCGCAGACAGAAATATTCCTTTTTTATCCAGCATATGGGAAAGGATCAGGATGAGGTCGATACCGCACTGGAGCTGATCAAAGAAAAAAAGCTCAGAGGGATTATTTTCCTGGGTGGGGATTTCAGGAAGAACAAAGAGCGGATTGCAAAGATAAAGGTTCCGTTTGTTGTAAGTACGGCAGCATTTGATAAACTGCCGGAGAAATGTATCGCATCCTATGTATCAATTGACGACCGTGCGGAAAGCCGTAAGATCGTAGATTATCTGTGCGAGACCGGACATAAAAAGATTGCAATCCTTGCCTCGGATAAGAAAGATGAGAACATCGGAAAACTCAGACTGGAAGGTTACAGGGAAGCACTAAAGGCACATGGCCTGGAAGCGGATGAGGAAAGAATCTGTTATCTGGATGAAGAAGATACCACTTATTCGATGGAAAACGGATATCGGATGATGAAAAAACTGTTGAAAAAAGAAACAGAATTTACCGCAGTATTTGCAATTTCCGATCTGATGGTGATTGGTGCATGCAAGGCACTTCTGGAAGAGGGAAAAAGGATTCCGGAAGATGTGGCGGTTGCAGGATTTGACGGACTTGACTATACCGGATTTTATCAGCCAGCGATCACTACGATGGCGCAGCCGGTCGAAGAGATCGCGAGACAGTCTGTCGGGATTCTGTTTGACATGATAGAAACAAAGAAAAGCCAGGAAGGAAAATATCTTCCGGCAACACTGAAAGAAAGAGAATCAACTACAGGAGGTAGAAGAACATGGAAGCAAGACTGACAGAGATTTTACAGGAGAAATTCCAGACAGGACTTGAACAGGCAACGAATGAACAGGTATATTATGCGCTGCTTACACTGACAAAGGAACGGATCAAAGAAGGACCGAAGAACGAAGGAAAGAGAAAACTCTATTATATTTCCGCAGAGTTCCTGATCGGAAAGCTTTTATCCAACAACCTGATCAACCTTGGAATTTATGATGAGACAGCAGAGGTGCTGAAAAAGCACGGGAAAAATCTTGCAGAGATCGAAGAAGTTGAACCGGAACCGTCTCTTGGAAATGGTGGACTTGGACGATTGGCAGCCTGCTTCCTGGATTCCATTGCAACACTCGGACTTCCGGGAGACGGAATCGGACTGAACTATCATATGGGTCTGTTCAAACAGGTATTTACCGACCACAAACAGGATGAACAGAAGAATCCGTGGATTGAAAAAGACAGCTGGCTCAATGATACCGGTATTTCATTTGAAGTCCCGTTCAAGGATTTCAGTCTTCGTTCCCATCTGTATGATATTGATGTAACCGGATACGAAGGCGGAAGCAACAAACTTCATCTTTTTGATGTAGAGACGGTAAATGATGCAATCGTTGGAAACGGAATCAATTTTGATAAGAACGATATCCGTGAGAACCTGACGCTGTTCCTCTATCCGGATGACAGCGACAAGGCAGGAAATCTGCTCCGTATTTATCAGCAGTATTTTATGGTTTCCAATGCAGCACAGTATATCATCCGCGAGTGTGAAGAAAAGGGATATGATCTCAGAAAGCTTCATGAGCATGTGGCGATCCAGATCAATGATACACATCCTTCTATGGTTATTCCGGAGCTGATCCGTCTTCTTGTTCAGAAACAGATCGACTTCAATGAGGCGATTGAGATCGTACAGAAGACCTGCGCATATACCAATCACACCATCCTCGCAGAAGCACTGGAAAAATGGCCGGTTGATTATCTGGAGCAGGTTGCACCGCAGATCGTTCCGATCATCCGTGATCTGGATGCAAGAATTAAGGGAAGATATAAAGATCCGAGAGTCCATATTATCGATGACCAGAATCGTGTACACATGGCTCATATGGACATCCATTATGGATACAGTGTCAACGGAGTTGCGTATCTTCATACAGAGATCCTGAAAAATGAAGAACTGAAACCGTTCTATGACATTTACCCACAGAAATTCAACAACAAGACTAATGGTATTACGTTCAGAAGATGGCTGCTGCACTGCAACCATGAACTGACTGCATGGCTGGATGAGAAGATCGGACCGGATTACCGAAAAGATGCAACAAAGCTTGAAAAACTGCTTGATTATGTAAATGATGAGGAAACCTTAAAGAGCCTTCTTGTAGTAAAACAGAAAAAGAAAGAGGATCTGGCAGCTTACTTAAAAGAAACACAGGGACTGGAAATCAATCCAAATTCAATTTTTGATATTCAGGTAAAACGTCTGCATGAATACAAGCGTCAGCAGATGAATGCATTATATGTGATCTATAAATATCTGGAGATCAAGAGCGGAAAGAAACCGGAGACTCCGATCACGGTAATCTTTGGAGCCAAGGCTGCACCGGCTTATATTATTGCAAAGGATATCATTCATCTGATCCTCTGCCTGCAGGAGCTGATTGATAACGATCCGGAAGTTGCACCGTATCTGAAAGTGGTTATGGTAGAAAACTACAACGTGACACTGGCAGAAAAGCTGATCCCGTCCTGTGATATTTCTGAACAGATTTCTCTTGCATCCAAAGAAGCAAGTGGAACAGGTAACATGAAATTCATGCTGAACGGGGCTGTGACAATGGGAACAGAAGATGGAGCCAACGTAGAAATCCATCAGTTTGTAGGGGATGAAAATATCTACATCTTCGGAGAATCCAGTGAACAGGTTATCGAGCATTACCGCAAGATGGATTATAATGCAGTTGATTACTATATCAATGATGAAGAGATCCGCAGACTGGTAGACTTTATCATCAGCCCGGAACTTCTCCGTATCGGAGATAAATACCTGCTTCTTGAACTGCATGCAGAACTGATCCGTAAAGACTGGTTCATGACACTTCTTGATGTGAAAGATTATATCCAGAAGAAAGAACAGGCTTACGCAGATTATGAAGACCGCATGGCATGGGCAAAGAAGATGGTTGTGAATATCGCAAAAGCAGGATATTTCTCATCTGACAGAACCATTGCTGAATACAACAGAGACATCTGGCATCTGTAAAATGTATATGTAAAAAACAGAAGTCTGTCCTGAAAAAACAGAGACAGACTTCTGTTTTTTGTGCAAAAGTGTATTTTTATACGGTTTCTGCGGGAACTTTCTGTATTTCCCTTATTGCGGGAAAAGAGAAGGATATGCTATGATAAGGAGAAATATTGCTGTTTGTTTTCCGGATATGGAAAAGTTTTTGGGAAGATCCGGGAAGCAATAGAAGCAGATGAGAGGTAAATATATGGAAAAAAGAAGAAAAAGTGCATCACTTTTGCCGGTCGGTGTATTTCTGGTATTTTATCTGGGACTGGGTATTTTATTTGAATACATAATGAAAATTCCAATGGGGTTTTATAATGTACCGATCGTAGTGGCGTTTCTGGCGGCACTCCTGGTCGCGTGTCTGCAGAACAGAAAGGTTGGCTTTGATGAGAAGCTGGAGATCATGGGACGGGGAATCGGAGATAAGAATATTATCACAATGCTGCTGATTTTCCTGACGGCGGGAACTTTTGTGGGAGTGGTTGGAAGAAGCAGTGCAGAGAGTGTGGCGTATTTTATGCTATCGATCATCCCGGCACGGTTTGCGGTTGCCGTTCTGTTTGTGGTTGCATGTTTTGTTTCAACAGCAATGGGAACTTCGGTTGGGACGATCACCCTTCTGACTCCGATTGCGGCGGCAGTTTCGCAGTCGTCCGGTTTTTCCCTGGCACTTTGCGTGGCATCGGTGATGGGAGGCTCCATGTTCGGGGACAATCTTTCTTTCATATCAGATACAACAATTGCTGCCTGCAACGGGCAGGGATGTGAGATGAAAGATAAATTCCGGGAAAATTTCTGGATCGCACTTCCGGCGGCGATCGTATCGCTGGTTCTGATCCTGATCAGCTCTTTCCGGGCAGAGATCGGAACGGCAGTTACGCACGAATACAATCTGACGCAGATCATTCCGTATGTGCTGGTGCTGGTCGGCGGGATCGCAGGGTTCAACGTCTTTCTGGTACTTTTGACAGGAATTGTGTCCGGTGCGGTGATCATGCTTGCAATGGGGCAGGTAACACCGTATGAAATGCTTGCTGCCATGGGCTCAGGTGTATCCGGGATGTTTGAAACCTGTATGGTGGCGGTGCTGGTTGCTGCAATGTGTGCGCTGATCCGGGAAAATGGTGGCTTTGATGTATTGCTGGATGTGATCCACCGTGTCTTTAAGGGATCGAAAAGTGGTCAGCTGGGTGTTGGTATTTTGGTAGCGCTCCTGGATGTGGCAACAGCGAACAATACCGTAGCAATTGTGATGGCTAATCCAATTGCAAAGGAAATGGCAGACGATTATCAGATCACACCGAGAAAGACGGCTTCCCTTCTGGATACTTTTTCCTGTATTTCACAGGGGGTGATCCCGTATGGTGCGCAGATGCTGGTGGCAATTTCGGCAGTGCATGAGCTCGGCGGTGAGATTTCTGCATTTCAGATCATTCCGAAGCTTTTTTATCCGGGAATGCTGTTTGTCAGTTCGCTGATCTTTATCTTTGTGATTCCACAGAAAACAGGAAAATAAAACAGAGTTCACTCTGGATTTTTATACTTTTACAGATTAAAGGGTTGAAACCTGACGAAAAATACGGTATTATAGTGTTTAACAGATTTTTGGAACGAAAAATGGTACAAAAATCACAGATACATAGAAGGGAATGACAAAGATGAGCCTGAAAATCGGAGTAATTAAAGGTGACGGAATCGGTCCGGAGATTGTAACGGAAGCGATGAAAGTTCTTGATAAAGCAGGAGAGGTATACGGATTTGACTGTTCTTATGAACAGCTGCTTCTTGGGGGCGCATCCATTGATGTACATGGAGTCCCGCTTACAGATGAGACGGTAGCAAAAGCAAAAGCATGTGATGCCGTACTGATGGGATCCATTGGAGGAGATGCAAAGACTTCCCCGTGGTATAAGCTGGAACCGTCAAAGAGACCGGAGGCCGGTCTTCTGAAGATCAGAAAAGAACTGAACCTGTTCGCAAATCTGCGTCCGGCGGTTTTGTATAATGAACTGAAGGGTGCATGTCCTCTGAAAGAAGAGATTACAGAAGGCGGATTTGATCTGATGATTATGCGTGAACTGACAGGCGGTCTTTATTTTGGAGAGAGGAAGACAGAAGAAGTGGATGGTGTGCTGACTGCATTCGATTCACTTACCTATAATGAGGATGAGATCCGCAGGATTGCGATCCGCGCGTTTGACATTGCAATGAAGAGAAGAAAGAAAGTGACAAGCGTCGATAAGGCGAATGTACTGGATTCTTCAAGACTCTGGAGAAAAGTAGTAGAAGAAGTTGCGAAAGATTATCCGGAAGTTACACTGGAGCATATGCTGGTTGACAACTGTGCAATGCAGCTTGTAAAAGATCCGAAGCAGTTTGATGTCATTCTTACAGAGAATATGTTCGGAGACATCCTTTCTGATGAAGCAAGCATGGTAACCGGTTCGATCGGAATGCTGGCAAGTGCAAGTCTGAATGAAACCAGGTTCGGATTGTATGAACCAAGTGGCGGTTCGGCACCGGATATAGCAGGACAGGGAATTGCAAACCCGATAGCAACAATTCTTTCAGCAGCAATGATGCTTCGTTTCAGCCTGGATCAGGATAAAGCAGCAGATGCGATTGAAGCAGCAGTTTCCCAGGTGTTAAAAGATGGATACAGAACCGGGGATATTATGTCAGACGGATGTACAAAGGTTGGAACAGCCCGGATGGGAGATCTGATCTGCGAAAGAATTCGATAGTCAAGGATTGGGAAAGATACAGTTCCGTACTGCTATGGGGAAAGAGAAGCAGGACGGAACTGTAATAGAATAGAGCCAAAAGTTACAGGAGGATTATAAAATCATGAGAAGTGATAATGTGAAAACAGGTATGCAGCAGGCGCCGCACAGATCATTGTTCAACGCGCTTGGTCTTACAAAAGAAGAACTGGAGAGACCGCTTGTCGGAATCGTATGTTCTTATAACGAAATCGTTCCGGGACATATGAACCTGGATAAAATTGCAAATGCAGTAAAGATGGGGGTTGCCATGGCAGGTGGAACACCGATCATGTTCCCGGCGATCGCAGTCTGTGACGGTATTGCAATGGGACACATCGGTATGAAGTATTCTCTGGTAACGAGAGATCTGATCGCAGATTCGACAGAAGCAATGGCAATGGCGCATCAGTTTGACGCCCTTGTTATGATCCCGAACTGCGACAAGAATGTACCTGGACTTTTGATGGCAGCAGCCCGTATTAATGTACCTACAGTGTTCGTCAGCGGCGGACCAATGCTTGCGGGACATGTAAAAGGACAGAAGAGAAGCCTTTCCAGCATGTTCGAGGCAGTTGGATCCTACGCAGCAGGAACAATGGACGAATGTGATGTATGTGAATTTGAAAATAAAGTATGTCCTACCTGCGGATCATGCTCCGGAATGTATACAGCTAACAGCATGAACTGTCTGACAGAAGTACTTGGTATGGGGCTTCAGGGAAATGGAACAATTCCGGCTGTATATTCAGAAAGAATCCGTCTTGCAAAACATGCAGGTATGCAGGTAATGGAAATGTACAGAAGAAATATCCGTCCGAGAGACATTATGACAAAAGAAGCCATCTTAAATGCCCTTACTGTTGATATGGCACTTGGATGCTCAACCAACAGTATGCTTCACCTTCCGGCGATTGCACATGAGATCGGTATGGATTTTGAGATTGATTTTGCAAATGGAATCAGCGAAAAGACTCCGAACCTCTGTCACCTTGCACCGGCAGGTCCGACATATATGGAAGACTTGAATGAAGCGGGTGGTGTATATGCTGTTATGAACGAGCTGAATAAGAAAGGTCTTCTTTACACAGACTGCATGACAGTAACCGGAAAGACAGTTGGAGAAAATATCGCAGGATGCGAAAACAAAAATCCGGAAGTAATCCGTCCGATCGACAATCCATACAGCCAGACGGGTGGACTTGCAGTCCTCAAAGGTAATATCGCACCGGATGGCAGTGTTGTAAAACGTTCTGCAGTTGTACCGGAAATGCTGGTACATGAAGGACCTGCAAGAGTATTTGAATGTGAAGATGATGCGATCAAGGCAATTAAAGGCGGAGATATCCATCCGGGAGATGTTGTAGTTATCCGTTATGTCGGACCAAAGGGTGGTCCTGGTATGCCGGAAATGCTGAATCCGACTTCTGCAATCGCAGGTATGGGACTTGGTTCATCGGTAGCACTTATTACAGACGGTCGTTTCAGCGGTGCATCCCGTGGAGCTTCTATCGGACACGTATCACCGGAAGCGGCAGTCGGCGGTCCGGTAGCACTGATCGAGGAAGGCGATATCATCGAGATCGATATCCCGAACCTGAAATTAAATGCAAGAATTTCAGATGAAGAACTTGCAAGAAGAAAAGAAAAATGGCAGCCAAGAGAACCGGAAGTTACAACAGGATATCTTGCAAGATATGCAGCAATGGTAACTTCAGGAAACCGTGGAGCAGTTCTGGAAGTTCCACACAAATAAAATAAAATCTGGACAAGGGGAATGTACAATGCAGTTAAATGGTGCAGAAATACTGATAGAGTGTTTAAAAGAGCAGGGCGTGGATACCGTATTCGGATATCCGGGTGGCGCAATTTTAAATGTATATGATGAATTATATAAGCATAGTAATGAAATCAGACATATCCTTACATCGCATGAGCAGGGAGCTTCTCATGCGGCAGACGGATATGCGCGTGCCACTGGTAAGGTTGGGGTGTGTTTTGCAACCAGTGGACCTGGAGCAACAAATCTCGTAACAGGAATCGCGACCGCATTTATGGATTCTATTCCGATCGTTGCGATCACCTGTAATGTAGGGGTACCGCTTCTTGGAAAAGACAGCTTCCAGGAAATTGACATTACCGGTATTACGATGCCGATCACAAAGTATAATTTTATTGTGAAGAATGTCAATGATCTTGCAAAGACGATCCGCAAGGCGTTTGAGATCGCACAGTCCGGAAGACCGGGACCGGTGCTGATCGATATCCCGAAAGATGTGACAGGCAATAAAGCAGAGTATGAGCCTGTCAAAATCCAGCCAATCGTAAAATACAAAAAAGAAATCTGCATGGAAGATATTGACAAGGCAGTAGAGATGATCGAAGAAGCAAAGCGTCCGTTTGTATTCGTCGGAGGCGGAGCTATATTATCTGATGCAAGTGAAGAACTCCGTGCATTCGTAGACAAGGTACAGTGTCCGGTATGTGATTCCCTGATGGGAAAAGGTGCATTTCCGGGAACTGATGAACTTTATACAGGAATGCTTGGTATGCATGGTACCAAGACATCGAACTTTGGAGTCAGTGAAAGCGATCTTCTGATCGTAGTCGGTGCAAGATTCTCCGACCGTGTCACAGGTAATCCAAATAAATTTGCAAGTAATGCAAAAATTCTCCAGTTTGATATTGATGTGGCAGAGATGAACAAAAATGTCATTATCGATGAAGGTGTGGTTGGAGATATCAAAGAAGTGCTTGCGGCAGTTAATGAAAAACTGCCACAGCAGGAACACACCGAATGGATCAAAAAGATCCAGGAATATAAAGCAAAATACCCGCTTGCCTATCATCCGGAAAGTCTGACCGGTCCGTATGTGATCGAAGAGATTTACAAACAGACAGAAGGTGATGCGATCATCGTCACAGAAGTTGGACAACATCAGATGTGGGCAGCGCAGTATTATAAATTCACAAAACCGAGAACACTGCTTACGTCAGGTGGTCTTGGAACCATGGGATACGGTCTTGGAGCCGCAATCGGAGCCAAGATGGGCAGACCGGAGAAGACGGTAGTCAATATCGCCGGAGACGGATGCTTCCGTATGAATATGAATGAAGTTGCAACAGCGGCGCGTTATAACATTCCAATTATCCAGGTTGTAGTGAACAACCATGTGCTTGGTATGGTAAGACAGTGGCAGAATCTGTTTTACGGACAGCGCTATTCAGCAACTGTTCTGAATGATGCAGTAGATTTTGTGAAACTCGCAGAAGCGATGGGGGCGAAAGCGGTAAGAGCTACGACCAGAGAAGAATTCGCAGATGCATTTAAGTTTGCTTTAAATGCAGGCGGTCCGGTGGTGATTGACTGCCAGATCGACAGCGATGACAAGGTATGGCCGATGGTTGCTCCGGGTGCTCCGATCAGTGAAGCTTTTGACGAGAAGGATCTGCAGGAAAAACAGCAGACAAACTAAAAAACATATGCAGCGACAGATACGCAGAGCAGGAATGGAGGAGTAATATGAAACGAGTTTACAATTTTTCAGCAGGACCGGCAGTACTGCCGGAAGAAGTTTTACGAGAAGCAGCAGATGAGATGCTGGATTACAAAGGATGTGGAATGTCCGTTATGGAGATGAGTCATCGCTCGAAAGCTTTTGCTGAAATCATTGAAACCGCTGAACAGGATCTTCGTGATTTGATGGGAATCCCGGATAATTACAAAGTACTGTTCCTTCAGGGTGGCGCAAGCCAGCAGTTTGCAATGATTCCAATGAATCTGATGAAGAACAAAGTAGCGGATTATATTGTTACCGGGCAGTGGGCTAAAAAGGCAGCTGCCGAGGCATCCAAATATGGAAAGGTGAATAAGATCGCATCGTCCGAGGATAAAACCTTTTCGTACATTCCTGACTGTTCGGATCTGCCGGTTGATGAAGATGCAGATTATGTATATATCTGCGAAAATAATACAATTTACGGAACCAAATTCAAGGAACTTCCGAACACGAAAGGCAAGACACTGGTAGCGGATGTATCATCCTGCTTCCTGTCTGAGCCTGTAGATGTGACAAAATATGGTCTCATCTATGGCGGAGTCCAGAAGAATATCGGACCAGCGGGTGTTGTTATCGCGATCATCCGTGAAGATCTGATTACAGAGGATGTACTTCCTGGAACACCGACTATGCTTACATACAAGACACATGCAGACGCAGGTTCTCTTTACAATACACCGCCGGCATACGGAATCTATATCTGCGGTAAGGTATTTAAATGGCTCAAAAAGATGGGCGGACTGGAAGTTATGAAAGAACGCAACGAAAAGAAAGCCAAACTGCTCTATGATTACCTGGATCAGAGCAAACTGTTCAAAGGTACGGTAGAAAAGAAAGACCGTTCTCTTATGAATGTACCATTTGTGACAGGCAGTGATGAGCTGGATGCCAAATTTGTAAAAGAGGCAAAAGAAGCAGGTCTTGAGAATCTGAAAGGACACCGTACTGTTGGGGGTATGCGTGCAAGTATTTATAACGCAATGCCATACGAAGGTGTGGAAGCTCTGGTTGCATTTATGAAGAAGTTTGAGGAGGAGAATCTGTAATATGTATAAATATTTTTGCCTAAACCCGATTTCTCCTGTTGGACTGGAGAAATTCAGTGATGACTATGTGCCTGCCGGTGAGATGGCAGGAGCAGATGCGGTACTTGTAAGAAGTGCCGGAATGCATGAACTGGAATTTGATAAAGATTTAAAAGCGATTGCCCGTGCCGGAGCCGGTGTAAATAATATTCCACTGGACAAATGTGCGGAGCAGGGAATCGTTGTATTTAATACACCAGGGGCAAATGCCAATGGTGTAAAAGAGTTGGTGATCGCCGGTATGCTGCTTGCATCCAGAGATATCCTTGGCGGTATCAACTGGGTACAGGAGAACGAAGAGGATGGCAATATTGCAAAAGATGCAGAAAAAGCGAAAAAAGCATTTGCAGGCTGTGAGATCCAGGGAAAGAAGCTTGGTGTGATCGGTCTTGGTGCAATCGGTGTCCTGGTTGCCAATGCGGCTACGCATCTTGGGATGGAAGTGTATGGCTATGATCCATATGTTTCTGTAGATTCTGCATGGAGACTTTCAAGAAGTATCCATCACACTAAGAATGTAGATGAGATCTACAAGGAGTGTGATTATATCACAATCCATGTACCGGCACTGGAAGATACAAAGGGTATGATCAATAAGAATGCCATCAGTCTGATGAAAGAGGGCGTTGTGATCCTGAACTTTGCAAGAGATGTACTGGTGAACAGTGAAGACATTGTGGATGCACTTGTTGGTGGAAAAGTCGGACGCTATGTAACTGACTTTCCGACACCGGAGATCGCAGGAGTGAAGCATGCGATTGTCATTCCGCATCTGGGAGCGTCAACTGCTGAATCAGAAGACAATTGTGCAAAGATGGCAGTAGAAGAGCTGAAGGATTTCCTGGAAAATGGAAATATCCGTAATTCTGTCAACTTCCCGGCATGCGATATGGGTGTAAGAGATAAGACAAGAATTACAATCCTGCACAGGAATATTCCGAACATGATCGGTCAGTTTACTGCGCTTCTGGCAAAGGATAATGTCAATATCGATGATATGACGAATAAGAGCCGTGGCAGCTATGCATATACGATGATCGATGTGGATAATGATGTGGCAGAAGACGTGGTAAAAGGTCTGGAAATGATCGAGGGTGTTCTGAAAGTCAGAGTAATTGCATAAAAAGTGACAGAGGGTGCGTTTGAAAAAGCGCATCCTTTTTTGTTAAAAAAATAGGAATCCTGTTAAAAAAATAAGAATCCTGTTAAATGATTAATTACTGCCATTTCAGTAGCATTTCAAAAAAAAGTGTGTTACACTCGCAATAGATTGTGGCGGACTGTTATTGCAAGGGAAGAAGATACAAAGAGTATCAATATGTCATATACAGGGAGGTATTTAATATGGCAATAACAATCGGCATAAACGGATTTGGACGTATTGGAAGAGTTGCATTACGCATTGCCATCAATCAGCCGGAAAAATTTAAAATTTGTGGGATCAATGTGAGAAACGCAGATCTGGATTATATGATTTATATGATCCGTTACGATTCGATCTTTGGACGTTTCCAGGGAAGTCTGGAAAAATATGAGGATGGAATTGTTGTAAATGGCGAGAAGATCCGAGTGTATTCAGAAAATGATGCTGCTGACATTCCGTGGGGAGAGTGTGGAGCAGAATACATTATAGATGCGACAGGTGCTTACTGTACGACAGAAAAAGCAATGGCACATATCCGGGGTGGAGCAAAGAAAGTGATCATCTCTGCACCGGCTAAAGATCAGGACACACCGACATTTGTAATGGGAGTGAATCATGAACTTTATCAGTCATCTATGCAGGTCGTTTCAAATGCATCTTGCACAACAAACTGTCTTGCACCGATCTGTAAGGTATTGGAGGATAATTATGGAATAGAGTATGGTCTGATGTCTACTATCCATTCAGCTACAGCAAAACAGAAGGTAGTTGACTGCCGTTCGCTGAAAGACTGGCGTACAGGTCGTGCTGTATTCGGAAATCTGATCCCATCTTCAACAGGAGCTGCAAAAGCAATCTCACTTGTTATTCCGGCGTTAAAGGACCGTATGAATGGAATTTCTTATCGTGTACCGACTTCAGATGTATCCATTGTGGATCTGAATGTCGCGTTGAAGACAGAAACCACTTATGAAGATATCTGTAAGAAAATGAAGAAAGCTTCCGAAACAACTCTTAAGGAGATTCTGGATTATGTGGATGATGAAGTTGTTTCTTCCGATTTTATCGGAGATAATCACGCATCCTCTTTTGATGCAAGGGAAGGAATCCAGGTAAACGGTCATTTTTTCAAACTGATCAGTTTTTATGATAATGAATGGGGATATACCAGTCAGATCTTCCGCCTGATTTCGCATATGTACCAGGTGGACCATGGTGTAAAATAAAACAGATTGTAAATGAAAAAGTAAAACGTATATCAGCAGTAACAGTCAGAAGCCATGAAAGAAAGAGTATCACGTGAACGAGAAAAAACGTGATACTCTTTTTGTTACATAGGAACATTCATTCTTATTTGGTATTCAAAATTTTTCAAAATGTTTTTTCAAAGGCAGAAAATATCGTCTTTTTAATAACGATGCTTGCGTATTTTGAAAAATATGGTATGATAAAGGACAAAAGTAGCACTTTACAGTGTGAAAATGTAACGTAGGAGGAAGAGATAATGGCATACGAGATTACAGGACATACAGTCCTTACCGGATTACTGGGGAGTCCGGTAGCACACAGCATTTCCCCAATGATGCATAACGAGGCATTTCGCCAGCTGGAGCTGGATTACGCATATTTGGCATTTGATGTTGGAACAGATAACTTAAAGACAGCAGTAGATGGTCTGAAAGTCATGGGAGTCAGAGGATTCAACCTGACTATGCCTGACAAGAATCTGATGTGCTCACTGGTTGATAAACTTTCACCGGCATCTGAGATTGGTGGGGCGGTCAATACTGTTGTAAATGATAACGGTGTCCTGACAGGTTATACGACAGACGGAATCGGATTCATGCGTGCAGTCAGTGAGACAGGCGTTGATATCATTGGCAAGAAGATGACACTTCTTGGAGCGGGTGGAGCCGCAGCAGCGATTCTGATCCAGGCAGCACTTGACAAAGTAGCAGAGATTTCGGTATTCAACATCCGTGATGAATTCTTCACACGTGCGGAGAAGACAATCGAGAAACTTCATGAGAAGACAGACTGCAAGATCAACCTCTATGACTTCTCTGACCCGGAAGTCCTCAAAAAGGAGATCGCAGAAAGTGCAATTCTGGTAAACGGAACTTCTATCGGTATGGCACCGAAGACAGACAGATGTATCATCACAGATGACAGTGTGTTCAGAAAAGATCTGTTTGTATTTGATGTAATCTACAATCCGGAAGAGACGTTATTCCTGAAGAAAGCAAAAGCAGCAGGATGCCAGACACTGAACGGTCTGAATATGCTGTTATATCAGGGTGCTGCATCATTTGAACTCTGGACAGGAAAAGAAATGCCGGTTGATATTATCAAAGAAAAATATTTCTCACGTTAATATGCTGAAAATGATTGACAAAGCCTATTGATTCGTGTAACATAAGCTATAGATTTTAAAAATTACATATTCTACTATCAAAATACAATGAAAAGAAGTAGTAAATATAATAAGACGTCACAGAGAGTCCTTTATCGGTGGAAGAAGGATACCGAAGATTATATTGAATTCCTCTTGGAGTAGGATACTGAATGCATTCTTTTGAAGAATTGTTAATAGGTATTTCCGGTAGCAGCCGTTATCTGCAAGGGTATAACCGTTATGAACGACGTACCTGACGAGGCAGTTGTCGTGAGACAATTGTAAAATGAGGTGGAACCACGAAGTATATAATACTCTCGTCCTCTGTTTTTACAGAAGACGGGGGTTTTTTGTTTCATAGGAAATTCCGAAGGAACTTCTAAAAGACATATTCGATGATTAGTAGAGAGAAGAGAAAGGAAAAAAGATTATGATTATCGTATTAAAACCAAGAACAAGTGATGAAAACGTAAAACGAGTTGAGAATATGGTCCGTGCAAAGGGACTGGAAGTACATACTGTAAAAGGTGAGGATCTTACAATTATCGGCTGTATCGGCGATACGGTCCGTGTGGATCCAAAGCTTTTCGAAGTAGACTCTTCTGTTGAGAAAGTTATGCATGTACAGGAACCTTATAAACTTGTAAACCGTGCATTCCATCCGGACGATACCATCGTAGATGTATCTGGTGTCAAAGTTGGTGGCGGACATCTGGCACTGATCGCCGGACCTTGTTCTGTGGAGTCAGAAGAGCAGGTGATCGAGATCGCAAAGGCTGTTAAGGCATCCGGTGCAAATATGCTCCGTGGTGGTGCATTCAAGCCGAGAACAAGCCCATATTCATTCCAGGGACTGGGTCTTGAAGGTCTGGAAATCTTATGTGCAGCAAGAGAAGAGACAGGGCTTCCGATCGTAACAGAGCTGATGTCACCGGAATATCTGGAAATCTTCGATGAAAAGGTAGACCTGATCCAGATCGGTGCACGTAACATGCAGAACTATGACCTGTTAAAACAGCTCGGACAGACAAAGAGACCGATCCTTTTGAAGAGAGGACTTAATGCAACTTACGAAGAATGGATGATGTCAGCAGAATACATTATGGCATCCGGAAATCCAAATGTTATCCTCTGCGAAAGAGGAATCCGTACCTTCGAGACTTATACCAGAAATACACTGGATCTTCAGTCTATTCCGGTAGTAAGAAAACTCAGCCATCTTCCGGTAGTTGTAGACCCGAGCCACGCAGGAGGAAAATGGTGGCTGGTTGATCCGATGGCAAAAGCATCAGTTGCGGCAGGAGCGGACGGGCTGATCATCGAAGTACATAACAGTCCGGAAACGGCACTTTGTGACGGAGCACAGTCGCTGAAACCGGAAAAATATGATACACTGTTAAAAGAGATTACCGGAATCGCAAAAGCAGTCGGTAAAGAAATGTAAAAAACAGCAGCCTGGGAGGAACAAAACGATGAAAATGACGGTAGATTTAAAGGAACACAGCTATCCGATCTATATTGAAAGAGGAATTCTGAAAGAAGCAGCAGAAAGAATAGCGGAAGTATATCAGGGATCAAAGATCATGATCATTTCCGATGACAGAGTTTATTCTTATTACGGAGAAGCGCTTAAGAAAAATCTTTCTGAAAAATATGAGTGTGCGGAAACCGTGATTCCACATGGAGAACCGTCAAAAGCATTCGAAACCCTTCCGGGGGTATACAGTTCTCTTCTGGAAGCAAAGATTTCCAGAACAGACCTGATCGTTGCACTTGGCGGTGGAGTGGTAGGAGACCTTGCCGGATTTGTGGCAGCGACCTTTCTTAGAGGAATCAAGTTCGTACAGATTCCAACTTCCATTCTTGCACAGGTAGATTCTTCTGTTGGTGGAAAAGTTGCAGTCGATCTTCCACAGGGTAAGAACCTGGTAGGTGCTTTTTATCAGCCGAAGATGGTACTGATCGATCCGGATGTGCTGGAAACCTTGCCGGAGCGTTACGTGACGGATGGCATGGGGGAGGTTATCAAATACGGATGCATCAAAGACCGCAAGCTTTTTGATCTTCTGGAAAAATGTGGATGCTATGAGAATCTGAAAGAGCATTTAACCAATGTGATCGCAACCTGTGTCGATATCAAACGCCGCGTTGTGGAAGAAGACGAGTTTGATACCGGAGAGAGGATTCTCCTGAACTTCGGACATACCCTTGCCCACACCATTGAGCAGCACTTCCACTATGAAAGAGAAAGCCACGGTGAAGCCGTAGCCATCGGAATGTACCAGATCACAAAGATTGCTGAAGAGAAAGGACTCACCAAAAAAGGCGAAGCCGAGCACATCCGGAAAGTCCTGGAAGCTTATAAACTTCCGGTAAAAGCCGATGTCCCACTCCCACAGCTTACCGAAGCAATCAAGCTGGATAAAAAAACACTGAATAATAAATTAAAAGTCGTCCTTCTTCATGAAATCGGAGATTCCTATACATACCCGACCGGACAGGAATTCTTTGATGGGGACAGGACAGTATAAGTAAATACGATAAATAAGAATGCCGTAAAACCATGAAAGATATTGGTTTTACGGCATTTTAGTTAATTTCTGCGAATATGCCATAATAGCTTGACACCATATATGACACCATTCATAATAAAAGGAGAGATAAATAATGTCAAAATGGGATAAACTGATAATGCAGATATGTAATTTATCAAAAGACATCCGGTTTGATGAACTGCGGAAAGTGTTGGAAAGCTATGGTGATGAAATGAATTCGCCCAAGGGAGGAAGCAGTCATTATACATTCAGAAAGTGTGGCTGTATGCCAGTTACAATACCAAAGCATGAACCGATCAAAAAAGTATATGTAGAAATGGTAAGACAGATAGTAGAAAGTGAGACGAGGAAAGATGAAAACGCTGAATGAATATATGAAAATGCCTTATCGAATGGAAATTGTAGAGGATGAAGAGGAAGGTGGATTTGTAGTTTCATATCCAGATTTGCCAGGGTGTATTACCTGTGGCGAGACAATAGAAAGTGCAGTACAAAATGCATTAGATGCAAAAAGAACTTGGATTGAAGCAGCATTAGAAGAAAGAATTGAGATATATGAACCAGACAGCTTGGAAAATTATTCTGGACAGTTCAAATTAAGGATTCCAAGAAGTCTCCATAGATCTCTAGCAGAACACTCTCAAAAAGAAGGAATTAGTATGAATCAATACTGTATATATCTTCTTACAAAAAATGATGCAGTATTTTCAAAATAATATGATATAAAAAAGAGCTTCTTGTTTGCCAGAAAAGTAAAAATATACTAACAAACAGCCGCAAGAGAACCATAAAACAGGACAGATTCCATTTTTGTGCAATGGAGATGAGACTCAAAAATCGTGGAAGCCATTGCTGAACACGATTTTCGCTTTCAGAGGCTCATCGGAATGGTTTGCACAAAGGAAGCTGTCCTGTTTTATGGTTCTTTTGCGGCGTCTGTTCGCTAATATATCCTTACTATCCCGCCAACAAAATTTATCTCATATTTCTCTTCGCAAGCAAATCATGAATCTTATCCGTCGGATTCATAACCGCACTAATAGATGTAGAATGATTCATCGAATCAATGATCAGTGCAAGGAACTTACTCATATCTGCTTCAATGAAATACGGTTTATCATGAAGCTGAGGAGGCAGATAGGTCAGATTGGTTGTGATCAGTCTGTCCAGATAGCCCTTTTCATAATATTCATCGAACTTGTCAAGACCTTCTGTGAAGAGACCAAAAGTAGTACATACAAATACACGCTCAGCACCGCGGTCTTTTAACTGCCTGGTAACATCCAGCATACTTTCACCGGAAGAAATCATGTCATCGATGATGATAACGGTCTTTCCATGTACATCGTCACCTAAGAATTCATGTGCAACGATCGGATTTTTACCATTTACGATGGTAGAATAATCACGGCGTTTGTAGAACATACCCATATCAACACCGAGTACGTTGGAGAAGTATACGGCTCTTTGCATTGCACCTTCATCCGGGCTGATGATCATCAGATGGTCTTTGTCTGCTTTCAGATCCGGTTCTGCTTTAAACAGAGCTTTGATGAACTGATACAGAGGGTTGAAGCTGTCGAAACCATTGAGTGGGATCGCATTCTGTACACGCGGATCATGTGCGTCAAATGTAAGAATGTTAGATACACCCATTGCGGTTAATTCTTCCAGAGCCATTGCACAGTCCAGAGATTCGCGTTTGGTTCTCTTGTGCTGGCGGCTTTCGTAAAGGAATGGCATAATTACATTTACACGGTGTGCCTTTCCTGTAGAAGCGGAGATGATACGCTTCAGATCCTGATAGTGATCATCCGGTGACATATGATTGATATGTCCGTTTACTGTGTATGTCAGGCTGTAGTTGCAGACATCCACCATAATAAAGAGATCTTTTCCGCGGATACTTTCGCCAAACATTCCCTTTGCTTCCCCCGAACCAAAACGTGGGCAACTGTTCTTTGCAAGATAAGAATCTGCTTCATAAGATGAATAGATTGCAGGATCCAGAAAATCATGCAGAGAATTTTTGCGGAACGATACGATGTACTGATCCACTTTTTCTGCCAGATCCTTGCAGCTTTCCAGGGCAGCAATTTTAAGTGGTGCTGTCGGAAGAGCTTTTTCCATAAGTTCGATATTTGTCATGAGTGCCTCCTTATAATAAGCGTTTTAAGTGCTTTTTATCTAATCTTACTTATCTTTTATACCATTATTTAAAAGCAATGACAAGAAAGAGGCGTTAAAAAATTGCATTTTTTGAAGAAATCTAGTATGATATAGAAGCAGAATTCCGAATAAATATCAGGAGGAAGAAAATATGAGTAAACCAGTTGTTGCCATTGTAGGGCGGCCGAACGTTGGAAAGTCGACGCTTTTTAATGCACTGGCAGGAGAAAAGATAGCAATCGTTAAAGATACGCCGGGTGTTACGCGCGACAGAATTTATGCAGAAGTGAATTGGCTCGATAAAGAATTTACGTTGATCGATACCGGTGGAATCGAGCCGGACAGCCGTGATGTGATCCTCTCCCAGATGAGAGAGCAGGCACAGATCGCCATTGACACTGCGGATGTGATCCTGTTTATGACAGATGTAAAGCAGGGACTTGTAGATTCCGATTCAAAAGTGGCAGATATGCTCCGCCGCTCCCACAAGCCAGTCATCCTTGTTGTCAATAAAGTGGACAATTTTAACAAGATGATGCCGGATGTGTATGAATTTTATAATCTGGGAATCGGAGATCCGGTTCCGATCTCAGCATCGGAACGAATTGGAATCGGAGATATGCTGGATAAGGTTCTGGCACATTTTCCGGAAGGGGCAGGCCAGGAAGAGGAAGATGACCGTCCGAGAATTGCAATCGTTGGGAAGCCGAACGTTGGGAAGTCTTCAATCATCAACCGTCTGATCGGAAAAGACCGTGTGATCGTATCCGATATTGCCGGAACTACAAGAGATGCCATTGACACGGAAGTAGTGCACAATGGAAAAGAGTATGTATTCATTGATACAGCAGGACTTCGCCGTAAGAATAAGATCAAAGAGGAACTGGAGCGCTACAGTATTATCCGTACAGTTACGGCAGTAGAAAGAGCGGATGTGGTCCTGGTTGTGATCGATGCGGCAGAAGGAGTAACCGAGCAGGATGCCAAGATCGCAGGAATCGCACATGAGCGTGGAAAAGGTGTCATCATCGTTGTAAATAAATGGGATGCCATTGAAAAGAACGATAAGACCACGAGGGAATATGAGCATCAGATCAGGATGGTGCTGTCTTTCCTGCCTTACGCAGAGATCATGTATGTGTCTGCACTGACAGGCCAGAGACTTCCGAAGCTCTTTGACATGATCGACACCGTTATTGAGAACCAGACACTCCGTGTGGCTACGGGTGTCCTTAACGAGATCATGACCGAAGCTGTTGCAATGCAGCAGCCACCGTCAGATAAGGGAAAACGGCTGAAACTTTACTATATTACCCAGGTAGCGGTCAAACCGCCGACATTTGTCATCTTTGTAAATGATAAAGAACTGATGCATTTCTCTTATACGAGATATCTGGAGAATAAGATCCGTGAAGCGTTTGGCTTCCGTGGAACGTCTCTTAAATTCTTTATCAGGGAGAGAAAGGAGAAGGACAAATAAGATGGAACGTCTTGTATGTTTGCTGATCGGCTATATATTTGGTCTGTTTCAGACCGGCTATTTCTATGGAAAAACTCAGGGGGTAGATATCCGCAAGATGGGAAGCGGAAATGCAGGTTCTACCAATGCACTTCGCACCATGGGAATCAAAGCCGGAATGATCACCCTGCTAGGTGACTGCTTCAAATGCGTGATCGCAGTTCTGGTGGTCCGCGGAATTTACGGACAGTCTCACGCAGATATTTTACCGCTCCTTTCGCTGTATACAGGTTTTGGGGCAGTGCTCGGACATAATTTTCCATTCTATCTGAAGTTCAAGGGCGGAAAGGGAATTGCAGTTACGGCAGGTATGATCTTATCTACAGATATTCGGATTGCGGCAGTATGTTTGATCGTGTTTATCGTAATTGTTGCCGTGACACGTTATGTATCACTGGGATCGCTGGTGATTTCCGTACTGTTCCTTGTCGGACTCGTCGTTGACGGACAGATGGGAATGTTTGGAATGGCGCAGAAGTATCTGTTTGAAATGTATGGAATCGGAGTACTTTTTGTTCTCTCTGCATTTATCCGTCACCGTGCGAATATCGGACGTCTGAGAAATGGTACAGAGAGCAAGATTAGTTTTTCAAAAAAGAAAAATAAGAGGTAATAATTTATGGCAGAAATCGGAGTTATCGGTTCAGGAAGCTGGGGAACGGCTCTGGCCCTGGTACTGAATAAAAACGGACATCATGTAACCATCTGGTCTTATTTAAAAGAAGAAGCAGATGAGATCAGGAAAAAGCGGGAAAATCCAAGTAAGCTTCCGGGCGTTCATATCCCGGAGGAGATCGAGATCACAACAGATCTGCAGGGAAGTGTGGAAGGAAAAGATGTGGTCGTTCTTGCAGTTCCGTCTATGGCAACCAGAGCTACGGCGAAGAAAATGTGCCCGTATGTAAAGGAAGAGCAAATTCTGGTCAATGTGGCAAAAGGAATTGAAGAGGGTACTTTAAAGACGCTTTCTGAGCAGATTGAAGAAGAGATTCCGCAGGCAAATGTAGCTGTTCTTTCTGGTCCAAGTCACGCAGAAGAAGTAAGCCGCGAACTTCCGACAACGGTTGTAGTCGGAGCAGAGACAGAAGAAACCGCCATTTATCTGCAGAAAATTTTCATGAATGATGTATTCCGTGTCTACACAAGCCCGGATATTAAAGGAATTGAGCTTGGCGGTTCCCTGAAAAATGTAATCGCACTTGCAGCCGGAGTTGCAGATGGACTAGGATACGGGGATAACACCAAAGCTGCACTGATCACCAGAGGAATTGCGGAGATCACAAGACTTGGTGTAAAGATGGGCGGAAAGCTGGAATCCTTTACCGGACTTACCGGAATCGGTGATCTGATCGTCACCTGTGCAAGTAAGCACAGTCGTAACCGTAAAGCAGGTGTTCTGATCGGTGAGGGAATGACGATGGAAGAAGCGATGGCTGAGGTCAAGATGGTAGTTGAGGGTGTGTATTCAGCAAAAGCGGCAAGAGAGCTGGCTGAAAAATATGAGGTATCCATGCCGATCGTGGAAAAGGTCAATCAGGTACTTTTTGAAGGCAAACCCGCAAAGGATGCGGTAAGTGAACTGATGATGCGTGACGGGCGCAGCGAATACAGTAACCTTCCGTGGGATTAAAGTTTCAAAGAAATTTCATAAAGTCTTAATGGAAAATCCTTCCGTATAGGCGTATAATGACGTGTATACAGGAGGATTTTTTGTATGAAATTCGGAAAAAAAGAAAAAGAAACACAAGAGGAAGAAGTCGTTCGCGGCGAGATCCAGCGTGTGGTTCCAGACTACCGGGTAGGTCTTAATCCCGAGCAGATTCGGATAAGGGAAGAGAATGGCTGGACCAATGATGAGGTTGCTCCACCGGGACTTACGACAAAAGAGATTGTTCATAATAATATATTTACCTATTTCAACCTGATCTTTCTGATTCTGGCGATTCTGCTGTGCCTGGTAGGTTCTTTTCGAAATCTGACATTCCTGCCGGTCATCATCTGCAATACACTGATCGGGATCATTCAGGAGATCCGTTCCAAGAAAGTACTGGATAGACTGACCATGCTGAATGCACCGCACGCAGAAGTAATCCGTGGAGGGGTATCGCTGAATCTGGAGGCGGATCAGCTGGTTGCGGACGACATTGTTGTATTTCGTGCAGGGAACCAGATCTGTGCAGATGCGGTTGTTGAGGCTGGCGAGGTTCAGGTCAATGAATCTTTACTTACCGGTGAATCTGATGAGATCACGAAAAAGCGTGGAGACCGTCTGATGTCAGGTAGTTTTGTGGTATCAGGAAGCTGTCATGCACGCCTGGACAAGGTTGGAGCGGATTCCTATATTTCACAGCTGACTCTGGAAGCAAAAGCCATGCAGCAGGGGGAACAGTCGGAGATGATCCGTTCCCTGGACAAGCTGGTAAAAATGGTCGGAATCGCACTGATCCCGATAGGAATCATTTTGTTTGTGCAGAGTTATTTCTATAATCACGACAGCTTCCGGCAGAGTATTATCTCCATGGTTGCTGCAGTGATCGGCATGATCCCGGAAGGATTATATCTTCTTGCAAGCGTGGCACTTGCGGTAAGTGCAATGCGTCTTGCATCGAAAAAGGTATTGCTCCATGATATGAAGAGTATCGAGACTCTGGCGCGGGTTAATGTGCTTTGTGTTGACAAGACAGGTACGATCACAGAAGACAGTATGTGTGTCAGTGAAGTGGTGAAAGCCAAGGCCTATGACGAAGAAAAGATGCCGGATCTGAACCGGATGATCGGTGATTTTGTCAAAGGAATGGACGCGGATAACAGCACGATGCATGCGATGCAAGAACATTTTACAGAGCATTCAGATAAAGTGCCGGAAAAAGTGATTCCTTTTTCTTCCACGGTCAAATACAGCGGAGTAATTTTCAAAGATCAGGCATATGTGCTTGGTGCACCGGAATTTGTCCTGCGTGAGGATTATACAAAGTATCAGGGAAGAATAGAACAGTATACGTCCAGGGGGTTCCGTGTACTGGTATTTGGAAGCTATGATGGAGAGCCGGATGGTAAGCCGCTGACTGGAACGGTAACGCCGCTTGGTTATGTCCTCCTTCTCAATAAAGTCAGGGAAGAAGCGCCTGCGACTTTCAAATATTTTGCGGACCAGGGTGTTGCGATAAAAGTTATTTCGGGTGATAATCCGATTACCGTATCGGAGACTGCGAAGCAGGCCGGAATTGAAGGCGCAGAGAATTACGTGGATGCGGGAACATTAAAGACCGAAGAAGATATTGCCCTTGCGGTGAGCAAATATACGGTCTTCGGAAGGGTAATCCCGGAACAGAAAAGACAGTTTGTGCAGGCACTGAAAAAGCAGGGAATGACGGTCGCTATGACCGGTGATGGTGTTAATGATGTACTTGCTCTGAAGGATGCAGACTGTTCGGTGGCGATGGCATCAGGAAGCGATGCGGCGGTCCAGGCGTCCCAGGTGGTACTTCTGGAATCCGATTTTTCAAGGATGCCGGAGGTTGTTCTGGAAGGAAGAAGAGTTGTCAATAACATTCAGCGTTCAGCAAGTCTGTTCCTGGTGAAGAATATTTTTTCCTTCCTGCTTGCAATTTTCTCGGCAGTCTTTATGATTACCTATCCGCTGGAGCCATCCCAGGTATCGCTGATCAGCATGTATACGATCGGTATTCCGGCATTCTTCCTGGCACTGCAGCCGAACCGGGATATCATTAAGGGACACTTCCTGACTAATGTGTTCTTAAAGGCACTTCCGGCAGGACTTACGGATGTACTTGCGGTTGGTGCGCTGGTTGTATTTGGACAGACGTTCGGAGTTGCATCCAAAGATATTTCTACGGCGGCGACGATGCTGCTTGCAATTGTCGGATTCATGATCCTTTACCGGATCTGCCAGCCGATGAATGCACTGCGTATGATCGTCTGGATCGGATGCGTGATCGGACTGTTAGGATGCAGTATCTTCCTGCCACAGTTATTTGCGATTACGGGAATGTCCAGAAAATGCATTATGCTTTTTGTAGTATTCTCTATCGCGACCGAGCCGGTACTTCGGTATCTGACGAAGCTGATCGAATGGCTGAGAAAGCAGTACATAAAATTTATCAAGAATCCAATCAAAGAATTTAAAGGAAAAGCTGCCGATTAAGGCAGCTTTTCTTGGAAAATGAGTATTTTTAAAGAATAAAGATCAGATAATTCAGTCTGCAAATTTTGCATTCTGATCCACCTCTTCCGACTGGTTTACGATATAATTGGTCAATGCCTCATCATCCGTGGTAAACACAATATCCGGCAGAAGTTCAAAATAAAAATCCGTATATTTTTTCGCAAGAGCCTGGATACAGAAATTCTGTACGATCTTAAACCGGGTAATGGAAACCAGATCTTTGTCAAAGGTGATGTAAACACTGATCCAGAGCTTTCTTCCGGTACGGAGAATGTCATAGTAGAGTTTTTTGTAACCATAGGCATTTAGGACAGGTTCGATCGTTTCTTTAATTTCATCAACAGTCTCTTCCTCCGGCGGGATCAGGAACAGATCCCGAAGTCCGGTTATTACCGTCTTTATCGGCGTCGGCAGCATAAAGATGGACAGGGTGACGGTAATGATCTGGTCAAGATAAGGTGTTATGGGTCTGAACCATGGAAAAGGCAGCAGAACCGGAAGAAAGAAGGCAATTGCCATACCGAAAGAGGCAATACTGTCGATCTCCCAGCCTTCCATTTCCATTGTGATCAGTGGGGAATCCATCAGACGATTCTTATATTTGAGATAAATGGATACGGTAATTCCCAGAAAAAATGCAAATAATTCAAACCAGGCAATGGTATCAAAAGCGACTTTTCTGCCACCATGGATCATGATTTCGATATTGTTCAGGATCAGCCCGACGGTAACGCCAGTCATGGTAATGCCCTTGACAACGACAAACATAGATTCAATCTGCATATAACCGAACGGGTGCTTTTCATTGGATGGCTTGTAAAGTAGCGGAATCAGAAAAAGCGACGGCAGGAGCATGCAGAACTCGACTCCGTCATAGATTGCGTCCAGAAGAACTGCCTGGGAACTGGTGTAGATTGCCATGACGATCTCAACGATAACGAAAAACAGATTCCCGTACAGGGAGACAGACATGGCTTTTTTTTCTCTTTTTTGTGCTTTTCTTCCTACGTGCATAGGATACCTCCTTTTTTGACTGTAAGAAAATCCCGATAGGATTTTCTGATAAATGAAAGGCATTACGTGCCTGTAATACGCTTTTTTGTTACCATTTATCATACCCGATTTTGAAATTGATGGCAAGAAAGTAAAAGTGAACTGGCAGTATAGTTGTTCTAAACCGGGGAAAGCCCGCATACACTGTATCAGCAATCAAAGGGGGACAGTGTATGGATACATTTGATTTATACAAGGATATACAGTGCCGGACGAATGGAGAGATCTATCTGGGTGTGGTAGGACCGGTGCGGAGTGGCAAATCAACCTTTATCAAGCGTTTTATGGATGTGCTGGTGCTGCCGAAAATGACCGATGAGCATGCAAAAGAGCGGACGGTGGATGAGCTTCCGCAGTCTGCGTCGGGGAAGAGCATCATGACAACGGAGCCGAAATTTGTGCCAAAAGAAGCTGCCGAAATCCAGCTCGCAAAGGATGTGAGTGTGCTGGTGCGTCTGATCGATTGTGTGGGCTATATGGTGGAGGGAGCCGCCGGTCACATGGAAAATGGAGCAGAACGTCTGGTGAAAACGCCGTGGAACGAAAAAGAAATTCCGTTTACAAAGGCGGCAGAAATCGGGACGAAAAAGGTAATCCATGACCACTCCACGATCGGGATTGTTGTGACGACAGACGGAAGTATCGGAGAGCTTCCCAGAAACAGCTACCGGGCGGCAGAAAAGAAAACGATCCAGGAGCTGAAAAGCATTGGAAAGCCGTTCGTGGTCTTGGTCAATACCCGGAAACCGTACAGCGCAGAGGCAAAAAACGTGGCAGAAGAAATCCAGAAAGAATATCAGGTAACGGCACTTCCGGTCAACTGTGAACAGCTCCGGGAAGAAGATATCCACCGGATCATGGAAAATGTGCTCTTTGCATTTCCGGTCACAGAAGTAAAATTTTTCCTTCCAAAATGGGTGGAAATACTTAGAGCAGATCACAAGGTCCGGGAAGAGCTGGTATCTTATGCAAGAGAAGTCATGGGCAGAATCGGAGAAATCCGGGATGCGATGGAGATCCGGAAGCCGGAGCAGAGTACCTACATAAATGCAGTAAATGTAACAGGTGTGTCCATGGATACCGGTGAGATCTCGGTTGAAATCAAGGTGGAAGATGGCTGTTATTATGAAATGTTAAGTGATCTGACCGGAACGCAGATCAGCGGGGAATATGATCTGATCCATACAGTGCGTAATCTTGCCATGCTCCAGAAAGAATATGAAAGTGTCAAAGATGCACTTGCTTCGGTTAAAATGAAAGGCTACGGTGTAGTCAGCGCGACAAGAGAAGAAATCCGGCTGGACGATCCAGTGGTAATCCGGCAGGGCAATAAATACGGAGTAAAGATCCGTTCGGAAGCACCTTCTATCCATATGATCCGAGCTAACATTGAGACCGAGATCGCACCGATCGTGGGGAGTGAGCAGCAGGCAAAGGATCTGGTAAATTATATCAACGAGGCGGCAAAGAGCCCGGATGGAGTCTGGGGAACCAATATTTTCGGAAAATCGATCGAAGAGCTGGTGATGGATGGCGTGCGAAACAAGATCGCCATGATCGGAGATGAAAGTCAGGCAAAACTGCAGGACACCATGCAGAAGATCGTCAATGACAGCAACGGAGGTATGGTTTGCATCATTATCTAAAATTTTTCTTAAATCAATTCGATTGGCGGCGGGAAACTTGCATGGCAATCCGAGAGTATGTTATACTAAAGTCTATACGTTAGGGGATACATTTTCATGGAATGAATGGTCATATAAGATACCATGAAATCTATACGTGAGGAGAAAAGAAAAGAGGGACATCTATGAAAGTAGCAATTGTATCAGCAGACACCATGATATACAGAAAACAGAAGGATGATACGTGTTCGCCAATCGTGCGAAGAGTGCTCGATCAGGTCAGCTTCAAGACAGAGCTTGTACAGCCGGTACCAAATGACAGGGAGGTTATCCGCAAGATCCTTGCGAAGATCGCGGATGCACAGATGGCAGATCTGATCCTTACGATCGGTGGGATCGGATGCAGAGAAGAGGACTGTGTTCCGGAAGCGACAAAGGCAGTGGTCGATAAGGAGATTCCGGGGATCGGAGAGTCGATGCGTCTTTTTATGACACGGACCAGAAAAAGGGCAATGCTGACGAGAGGAACAGCAGGTATCCGGGGTAAATCCCTGATCGTCAATCTTCCGGGAAGTCCGAAGATCATCAAAGAGTGTCTGGAATATGTTCTTCCGGAGATTGTTTATGCAACAGAGACGGCAGCCGGTGAACATGATGATGTTGAGGAGTAGACAGACAGATGAGGGTGACGTATATCGGACACAGCGGATTTTCGGTGGAACTGGAATCCCATATTCTATTATTTGACTATTATGAAGGAACGATGCCGGAGTTTGATCCGGCGAAGAAGCTGTTGGTGTTTGCCAGCCATTCCCATCCGGATCATTTTAACAGAGAGATCCTGAAGCTTGCGGATGTGTATCCGGATGTGGAATATATTTTCCCGAAGGATATCGGAATTGCGAAAAAGGAGCAGCGTGCATCGGAACATTTCATGCGAAAAAGGGATGAGATTACTGTCGGGGATACAAAGGTAAAAAGTCTGCGCTCAACCGATGAAGGGGTTGCCTTTCTGGTAAGATGCGAAGACAGGATCATTTATCATGCAGGGGATCTGAACTGGTGGTATTGGGAAGAGGAAGATGATGCGTATAACCGGATGATGCGCGGCGATTATCAAAAGGAGATTGAAACGCTGGCCGGTGAGAAGATCGATCTTGCATTTGTCGTGCTTGACCCGAGACAGGAAGAGCAGTTTTACTGGGGCTTTGACTGGTATATGCGGCATACGGATACGAAGATTGTATTTCCGATGCATATGTGGAAGCAGTACGAGGTGCAGGATCGGCTTATCGGAATGGAAGTATCAGAACCATACCGGGAGAAGATCATGCGGGTCCGGGAAAAGGGACAGGTATTTGAACTATAAGGAGACAATTTATGAAAGTCAGTATTTATACAGATGGAGCGGCAAGAGGTAATCCGGACGGACCGGGCGGTTATGGAGTCGTTCTGGAATATGTAGACCCGAAGGGAGAACTTCACGTTAAAGAGCTTTCCGGCGGCTATGTGCGGACAACCAATAACCGGATGGAGCTGATGGCTGTCATCCGGGGGCTGGAAGCGCTCAACAGACCTTGCGAGGTAGAGCTTTATTCTGATTCCCAATATGTGGTCAATGCATTCAATCAGCACTGGATTGAGGGATGGATCAAAAAGGGCTGGAAGCGTGGGAAGAATGAGCCGGTCAAGAATACCGACCTGTGGAAGCGGCTTCTGGAAGCGAAAAAGCCGCACCAGGTGAACTTCAATTGGGTAAAAGGGCATGATGGACACCCGCAGAATGAACGTTGTGATACTCTTGCGACAACGGCCGCAGACGGAAATGAGCTGCAGGTTGATCCGGGGGTGTAGAAGAAATCCTTTACACAGATAAAAAAATGTGATAAAGTATCTAAGGCAAGTAAGACAGACGTTCGCGGATGCAGGTGCCGAAAGGCCGCAGACGAGGAAAGTCCGGGCTTCACAGGGCAGGATGCCGGATAACGTCCGGTAGAGGTGACTCTAAGGATAGTGCAACAGAAATATACCGCCTGCAGATGCAGGTAAGGTTGGAAGGGCAGTGTAAGAGACTACCGCCTGGGTGGTAACACACAGGGCATATGTAAACCCCATCCGAAGCAAGACCGAAAAGAAGTGGTATGGCGGCCCGTCATGCTTCAGGTTGGTCGCTTGAGTCTGCTGGCAACAGCAGAACTGGATAGATGAACGTCCACGACATAACCCGGCTTATCGTTTTGCTTGCTTTTTTATTTTTAATTGAGAAATTTTGAAAAGAATCTGTATTCATATTCATGAAGGATATAGATTCTTTTTTTGTTGTGGTGTCCTTTAAAAAGCTTTAATTTTTATGATATCGTAGTATTGTGTGAATGATTTTTTGAGTGGAATGAAAAATAAAAAAACGTGATAATCCGTTTGACAATCGTTTGAAAAATATGGTAGTTTTAGGAGGATTAAAGTTATGTAGGAGTGTCAAATGAGGAATAATCGTTTTCAAAGTCGGGAAAGAGGAAATGTAGCATATTACCATCTTCCGGGCTTGTTTGAATTTTATGAACTGTACAGACTTTTTTTGCCGCTGTTTTATACACACAGGGAGTATTTCTATGACTGGTGTGAGATTGGTTCCATTTATGGAGCCCCGGAAGACTGCCTGTGGGGCGGAGGACGTGTGGAAGCAGGAGAAGCTGAGCCAGAAGAAGTGCTTGCACTTATGCAGAAGTACGGGATTTCTGCCCGTCTGACCTTTAGTAATTCTCTGCTCAGGAAAGAGCACCTTGCGGATCAGAGATGCAATATGCTTTGTCAGTTATTTGAGAAAAGCACAGGTGTGAAAAACGGTGTGATCGTGCATTCAGAGCTGCTGGTGGATTATCTGAAAAAGAAGTATCCGGGGTTCTATCTGGTTTCATCTACCACGAAAGTGTTGACCGAATTTCAGGAGTGTCTGCGGGAAATCCAGAGAGAAGATTTTCAATATGTCGTGCCGGATTTCCGTCTGAATAAGATGTTGGATAAATGGAATACATTATCAGAAGATCAGAAGGATAAAGTCGAATTCCTGTGTAATGAGTGTTGTTGGTTCGGCTGCAGGGACCGGAAAGCCTGTTATGAGGATGTGAGCCGGAAGAATCTCGGAGAAGATGGAGAGGAACACCGGTGTACTGCGCCAAATGCAAAGGAAGGCTATCGTTTTTCAAAAGCAATGACAAATCCGGGATTTATCAGTGTAGATGATATCAAAAATATCTATTTGCCGATGGGATTTACAAATTTTAAGATCGAAGGCAGGGGACTTGGAAGTGCGCTGATCCTGGAATTTCTGCTGTATTATATGACAAAGCCGGAATATCAGCTGCATGTAAGAGAGGAATTGTATCTGGATAATATGCTGGATTTGTTTTAAATCAAGAGAAAGATTTTTATGGACAAATACCAGAAGTTTCGAAGACATATTCGCTTTTGTTTTTCTGCGTCTATAGGAGGTATTTTTTATGTTATTAAGTATTGCGCTGATCCTGCTTGTTGAAATGTGTATGAGTTGGATCTGTCAGGACTGAAGAAAATAGGAAGATCCGCAGTGATGATGTGCTTTGTCCCTGCAAGCCTATGACTGCATTCTGTCAATATCCACTGTATGCTGTGCCGGACAAACATACTGCAGAAAACAGGACGAGCAATACCAAGATCTCCTTTCTTACTGTACGAAGGAGACAAAAAATAAAGGACGCATGAAAAAATTTTCTTTTTTCATGCGTCCTTTGCGTGGCACCTGTCCGCCTAGTCCAACAAGCCGACGCTAGCCCCGCTTTCTGTTGTATTTCTCTTCACAGTATTTACATCTATACACTTCGTTCTCCGGATCAGTCAGTACAAACACATGATCCAGTCCCTGTTCAATCGAAGTAATACATCTCGGATTGTGGCATCTGATCACATTCTTGATTTCAGATGGCAGTTTCAGTTCTTTTTTCTCAACAATCTTGGAATCTTCGATAATATTTACCGTGATATTATGATCGATAAAACCAAGGATATCCAGATCAATGATATCGATCGGGCATTCAATCTTGATGATGTCCTTTTTACCCATCTTGTTACTTTTGGCATTCTTGATGATGGCTACGCAGCAGTCAAGCTGATCAAGTTTCAGATATTTGTAGATATCCATGCTTTTTCCTGCTTTGATGTGATCCAGTACGAAGCCCTCTGAAATTTTCCCAATGTTCAGTGTATTTTCAACCATGTCTTTCGCCTCCCTTAATCTACATGAATATCCAAAAGTGTCAGGATCAGTGCCATACGGATATAGACACCATACTGTACCTGCTTGAAATAAACAGCTCTTGGATCATCATCAACTTCAACAGAAATTTCGTTGACACGCGGAAGTGGATGGAGAACCAGCATATCTTTTGGTGCAAGTTCCATTTTCTCTTTGTCCAGGATGTAGAAATCTTTCATACGGATATAATCTTCCTCGTTGAAGAAACGTTCCTTCTGAACACGTGTCATATAAAGGATATCGAGATCCGGAAGGGCATCCTCCAGGCGTTCTACTTCTGTATATGGGATATTTTTCTTATCCAGTACGTCTTTGCGTACATAACCTGGCAGACGGAGTTCCTCCGGTGAAATAAGTACAAACTCGATGTTCTCATAACGCACCAGGGCATTGATCAGAGAATGTACGGTACGACCGAATTTGAGATCTCCACAGAGTCCGATCTTCAGATTATTCAGACGTCCTTTTAAAGAACGGATGGTTAAAAGGTCAGTCAGTGTCTGTGTAGGATGCTGATGTCCGCCATCACCTGCGTTGATCACCGGGATTGAAGAGTGCTGCGCTGCAACCATCGGTGCACCTTCTTTTGGATGTCTGATCGCACAGATATCTGCATAGCAGGAAACCATACGGATCGTATCTGCTACGCTTTCCCCTTTGGTAGCAGAGCTGGAAGCTGCCGAAGAAAAGCCAAGTACATTACCACCGAGATTCATCATTGCTGCTTCATGACTCAGTCGGGTACGGGTACTTGGCTCATAGAATAAAGTGGCAAGCTTTTTGCCTGCGCAAGCATGTGCATATTTTTCTGGATGAGCTTCGATATCACCTGCAAGATCCATAAGCTTATCGAGCTCTTCCACAGAAAAATCTAAAGGACTCATTAAATGTCTCATAAGAAACCTCCTTAAAAATAACCGCAAAATATGTGCGGGTTCATATATTCTTTATCTATAATATAACAAAAACATGGTTATTTCAACAAAGTTTTACATGTTTTTTCTGATCGGGTTTGCGAAGAAATGTAGATTTTACAGAAAAAATATATTATAATGAAAAATTAGTAACGTCAGCGTAAGAAGACATAAGGATAAAACGATAAGGAGTGGGACAATGCAGAGTCTGGAAGAGATGAGAAAAGAGCTGGATGTGATCGATGACCAGATCACCACGCTTTATGAGAGACGTATGAAGGTCTGCGAAGGAGTTGCAGAATATAAGATAAAGAACGGACGAAAGGTATTTGATAAGACAAGAGAGAACGAGAAACTGGCAGCAGTAGCAGAAAAGGTGTCCACAGATTTTAACAAAAAAGGGATCCGGGAGCTTTTTGAACAGCTGATGAGCATGAGCAGAAAGCTGCAGTACCAGCGTCTTTCTGAGGAAGGAGTTCTGGGAAGACTTCCCTTTATCGGACTGGATCAGCTGGATCTTGATGGTGCACGTGTGGTCTTCCAGGGAGTGGAAGGAGCCAACAACCAGGCAGCTATGTTAAAATATTTTGGGAAAAATGTGAAAAACTTCCATGTACCGTCATTCCGTGATGCAATGGAAGCAATTGAAGAGGGAAGCGCAGATTATGCAGTCCTTCCAATTGAAAATTCTTCCGCAGGTCCGGTGACACAGGTGTATGACCTTCTGGTGGAATTTGAAAATTACATTGTAGGAGAGACGGTCCTTCCGATTAAGCATATGCTTGCCGGAGTGAAAGGAACTACACTTTCCAGCATTGAAAGAGTGTATTCACATCCACAAGGACTGATGCAGACATCCCATTTCCTGGATGAACACGGAACCTGGCAGCAGATCAGTGTTGCCAATACTTCTATGGCGGCCAAGAAGATGATGGAAGACCAGGATACCACGCAGGCAGCTGTCTGCAACGAATATGCAGCAGAGCTTTACGGACTGGATATCCTGGCAAGAGAGATCAATGACGAATCTGACAACAGTACAAGATTTATCATTGTCACAAACCAGAAGGTATTCCTGAAAAATGCATCCAAGATCAGTATTTGCTTTGAAATACCGCATGAGAGTGGATCGTTGTACCATCTGCTTTCCCATTTTATTTACAATGACCTGAACATGACAAAGATCGAATCCCGGCCGGTAGAAGGAAAAAGCTGGGAATATCGTTTCTTTGTGGACTTTGAAGGAAATCTGGCAGATGCCGCAGTGAAAAATGCGATCCGTGGACTGAGGGAAGAAGCACTGAATCTGAAAATCCTTGGAAATTATTAGACTGAAAAAGAGAGGACACGGCTATGAGAACAAATGAACTGATATTATATCGTTATATGGAACATGAAGATCTGCTTCGGGACATGACATTTCTGATCGACAATGCAGATAATGATTATTACAACAAAGAGGATTTGAAGAGCCTTCTTTTCGAAAATTTAAATGAGCTGATCGAGCTGGCTGCAAACTATGGATTCGAGGGGAACCTCTGGCATACCTTCCTGACGTTCCTGCTTGCCAACAGTGAGAATGCTTACAGCACAGCCTGTGAAGTGGTAGGAGAGGTAGAGGGAAGCGTCAATAAAGCAGCCCTTCATGATTTTAAGATTTTCAAAGAACTGTTCGAATATGATCTGAAAGAGATGGGTGAAAAGCTCGGTACAGACAGTCTGGAACTGATTGAGGAATATCATCCGGTCAATGCCAAGGGACATGTATTTAACAAGAGGATTCGCGACCGGATCTGCGACTTAAGCAAAGCTCTTGCGCAGACAGATGATGCAGAAGAATTTAAGACAACTGTAACCCAGTTCTACAAAGAATTCGGAGTGGGAACTTTCGGACTTCACAAGGCATTCCGTATTGAGCATACGGAAGAAGGAGCACAGATCGTGCCGATCACCAAGATTGCACACGTCCATCTGGACGATCTGGTGGGCTATGACATTGCCAAGAAGAAACTGATCGATAATACCGAGGCATTTGTAAAGGGTAAAAAAGCTAATAACTGTCTGCTTTTTGGTGATGCCGGAACCGGTAAATCTTCTTCGATCAAGGCAATCCTGAACCAGTATTATGACCAGGGACTTCGTATGATCGAAGTGTACAAGCATCAGTTCAAAGACCTGAATGATGTGATCGCACAGATCAAGAACCGGAATTACAAATTTATTATTTATATGGATGATCTTTCTTTTGAAGAATTCGAGATTGAGTACAAATATCTGAAAGCGGTGATCGAAGGCGGTCTGGAGAAGAAACCGGATAATATCCTGATCTATGCAACTTCCAACAGAAGACATCTGGTACGTGAGACATTCAAAGATAAAGCTGACAGAGATGAAGAACTGCACACCAATGATACCGTACAGGAGAAACTTTCGCTGGTAGCAAGATTCGGCGTGACCATTTATTTTGGAAAACCGGATAAAAAAGAATTCCAGAAGATTGTCACCACGCTTGCAGATCGTTACGGTGTCGAGATGGAAGAGGAAAAGCTTCTTCTGGAGGCAAACAAATGGGAATTGAGCCATGGTGGATTAAGCGGACGTACTGCACAGCAGTTTATTGATTATTTGCTTGGACAACAATAAAAGGAGAACCAATATGAAGTGGAATAAATTCAGATTAAAGACAACAACCGAGGCAGAAGACATTGTCAGTAGTATGCTGATGGACCTTGGTGTACAGGGAATCGAGATTGAGGATAAGATTCCGATGACACAGGCAGAAAAAGAGCAGATGTTTGTTGATATCCTTCCGGAGACAGGAATCAATGACGGCATCGCATATATCAGTTTCTATCTGGAAGAAGATGAAGATAAAGAAAGTCTTCTGGAAGCTGTGAAAAATGAACTGGAAGATATGCGTGCCTATGTGGAAGTAGGTGAAGGAACGATAGAAGAATCCCAGACAGAGGATGTGGACTGGGTCAATAACTGGAAAAAATATTTTCACCAGTTCTATGTGGATGATATCCTGATCATTCCGTCCTGGGAAGAAGTAAAGCCGGAAGATGAAGGCAAGATGATCGTGCATATCGATCCGGGAACTGCATTCGGAACGGGAATGCATGAGACCACACAGCTCTGCATCCGTCAGCTCCGCAAATATGTGACAGAGGACACCAGAATTCTGGATGTAGGATGCGGAAGTGGAATTCTTGGAATGCTGGCGTTGATGTTCGGTGCAAAGTATTCTGTAGGAACAGACCTGGATCCGTGTGCGATTGATGCAACCTATGAAAATATGGAAGTCAACGGTATTTCAAAGGATAAATACGAAGTAATGATCGGAAATATCATTGATGATAAGGAGGTCCAGGATAAAGTTGGTTATGGATGCTATGATATCGTTGTGGCGAATATTCTTGCAGACGTACTGGTGCCGCTGACACCGGTGATCGTGAACCAGTTAAAAGATGGTGGTATCTACGTGACAAGTGGTATCATCGAAGACAAGGAGGAGACGGTAAAAGCAGCGGTAGAGGCAGCAGGACTCACGGTCCTGGAGGTTCATCATCAGGGAGAATGGGTATCTGTAACAGCGAGAAAAGAAACGAAAGCGTAGGCAGAGAGGATCAGAAAAGATGCATCATTTTTTTGTAACACCACAGCAGATCTCCGGAGATAAGATCCGGATTGAAGGCGGAGATGTTAATCATATGAAGAATGTGCTCCGGATGAAGCTGCATGAAAAGGCTGAAATCAGTGACGGAGAAAGCAGAACCTATCTGTGCGAGGTGGAAGCCTATGAAGAAGATGTGGCGGTTCTGCATATTCTGGAAGAGATGGAAGCGGACACGGAACCGGCGTCAAAGCTGTATCTTTTCCAGGGGCTTCCCAAAAGCGACAAGATGGAGCTGATCGTACAAAAAGCGGTGGAGCTTGGCGTGTATCAGGTGATTCCTGTAGCGATGAAGCGTTCTGTTGTTCGTCTGGATGATAAGAAAGCAGCGAAAAAAGCAGACCGTTGGAATTCCATCGCAGAAAGTGCGGCAAAGCAGGCCGGAAGAAGCCGGATCCCGGAAGTTACCATGCCGCTTTCTTATAAAGAAGCACTGAAAATGGCAGAAGAGCTTGATGTGACATTGCTTCCGTATGAACTTGCAGGTGGTATGGAAGTGACAAGAGAAGTGATCCGCCAGATTAAAAGTGGACAGTCTGTTGGGATTTTTATCGGACCAGAGGGTGGATTTGAACCGGAAGAAGTTGATGCAGCAGTCAGTATGGGGGCGAAGGTCATCACCCTGGGCAGGCGGATCCTGCGGACAGAGACAGCCGGACTTGCAACGCTTGCTGTACTGATGTTTGAACTGGAACAGTAGACCGGCAGGCAAAGAACTGCATAAGATAAAGAGAAGAAGTGTTTGGGAGACAAAGAAAAATGGAAGTTTATCTGGATAATTCAGCAACAACGAGAGCCTATGAGTGTGTTCGGGATATAGTCGGAAAAGTGATGTGTGAGGATTACGGCAATCCATCCTCCATGCATAAAAAAGGTGTGGATGCAGAAGCGTATGTCCGTGAGGCGAAGGAGACACTTGCAAAGATTCTGAAGGTGCAGGAAAAGGAACTTTATTTCACATCCGGTGGAACAGAAAGTGACAACCTTGCATTGATCGGAGGTGCACGTGCCAATCACCGTGCCGGCAAGCATCTGATCACCAGTTCAATTGAACATCCGGCAATTCTCAATACCATGCGTTACCTGGAAGAGGAGGAGGGCTATCGTGTGACCTATCTTCCGGTTGACGAGTATGGACGGATCCGCCTGGATGCGTTAAAGGAAGCGCTCTGTGACGAGACGATCCTGGTATCGGTCATGTATGTGAATAACGAAGTGGGATCGGTTCAGCCGATTGCAGAAGCATCTGCGATCGTAAAGGCTTATAATAAAAATATCCTGTTCCATGTGGATGCAGTACAGGGATTTGGAAAATATAAGATTTACCCGAAAAAGATGGGAATCGATATGCTTTCTGTAAGCGGACATAAGATCCATGGACCGAAGGGAATCGGTTTTATCTATATCAATGAAAAAGCAAAAGTAAAACCGATCATTTTCGGAGGCGAGCAGCAGAAAAACATGCGTTCCGGAACAGAAAATGTACCGGGGATTGCAGGAATCGGGCTGGCAGCAAAGACGATTTACACAGACCTGGATGAAAAGGTGGCACATATGCGTGCCTTGAAACAGCACTTTATCGAAGGGGTACAGAAAATCGATCATACTGTGATCCACGGACTTTATGATGAAACAAGTGCACCACATATCATCAGTGTGGGATTTGCAGGAATCCGGAGTGAGGTTCTTCTTCATACACTGGAAGAGAAGGGAATTTATGTATCATCCGGTTCGGCATGTGCATCCAACCATCCGGCGATCAGCGGAGTGCTAAAGGGAATCGGAGCCGGAAAAGAATATCTGGACGCAACGCTCAGATTCAGTATGTCAGAATTTACTACAGAAGAAGAAATTGACTATACGCTGGAAACATTATATAATTGTGTACCGATGCTTAGAAAGTACACACGCCATTAGGAGGAAAGAATGAAGTTTCAGACTTATTTGATAAAATATGGAGAAATCGGAATCAAGGGAAAGAACCGCTATATGTTCGAGGATGCGCTGGTAAGACAGATCAAGCATTCATTAAAGGACCTGGATGGATTATTCCATACTTATAAAGCACAGGGAAGAGTTTATGTGGACTGTGACGGAGATTATGACGGAGATGAAGTGGTAGAAGCTCTGAAAAGAGTATTCGGAATTGTAGGGATCTGTCCGGTTGTCCGTGTAGAGGATAAAGGATTTGAAGAACTGAAAAAAGATGTGATCGCATACATGGATGAGGTTTATCCGGATAAGAATATCACATTTAAGGTAGAGTCCCGTCGTGCAAAGAAAACCTATCCGAAGAAATCAATGGAGATCAATTATGACCTCGGAGAAGCTATTCTGTATGCATTCCCGGAAATCCGGGTAGATGTACACCACCCGGATGTACTGCTTCATGTAGAGGTAAGAGAAGAGATTTATATCTATTCCGAGATCATTCCGGGACCTGGCGGTATGCCGATCGGGACCAATGGAACCGCGATGCTTCTGCTTTCCGGTGGAATCGACAGTCCGGTTGCAGGTTATATGATCTCCAAACGTGGCGTCGGACTGGAGGCAACCTATTTCCATGCACCGCCGTACACCAGCGAGAGGGCCAAACAGAAGGTAGTGGATCTTGCAAAGCAGGTTTCCAAATATACAGGACCGATCAAGCTGCATGTAGTCAACTTTACCGATATCCAGCTTTATATCTATGAAAAATGCCCACATGATGAACTGACGATCATCATGCGCCGTTATATGATGCGGATTGCAGAGCATTTTGCAAAAGAAGACGGATGCCTGGGACTTATTACCGGTGAAAGTATCGGACAGGTGGCAAGCCAGACCATGCAGAGCCTGATGGCAACCAACGATGTATGTACATTGCCGGTATATCGGCCGCTGATCGGATTTGACAAGCAGGAGATCGTAGATATTTCAGAGAAGATCGGAACCTATGAGACTTCCATTCTTCCATACGAAGACTGTTGTACGATCTTCGTGGCAAAACATCCGGTAACCAAACCGAATGTAGAAGTGATCCGCAAATCAGAAGAAAACTTAAGTGAAAAGATTGATGAACTGTTTGCAGAAGCAGTGAATACTGTGGAGACGATCATCGTAAAATAATAAAAGAAAAAGGGGAGCTTTTTCAGGCTCTCCTCAAAAAAAGAAAGGACGCAGTACAGAAAATGTACTGCGTCCTGATACTTCACATTCTATTATACTAAGTATGGTTTCAGAAGTTCGATGATGTTATCAGCATCCTGGTTCTCAGCATGGATGTTCAGATCGATCGGTTTAGAAAGATCAAGACTGAAGATACCCATGATAGATTTTGCATCAATCACATATCTTCCGGATACCAGGTCAAAATCGTAATCGTATTTTGTGATTTCGTTTACGAATGATTTTACTTTGTCGATAGAATTTAAAGAAATTTGTACGGTTTTCATTGAAAACACACCTCCTTGATTTCATTTTCTATAGTTATATTAAAAGTTATACATAAAAAAGTCAAGGAACAAAACGCCGAAGAATGAATGAAATTTTCGTTAAATGTTATAAATATTGAAAGTAGGATGAATTTATGAAAAAAGCAGCATTACACAACCTGGGCTGTAAGGTAAATGCTTATGAAACAGAAGCGATGCAGGAACTGCTGGAAAAGAACGGATATGAGATCGTACCGTTTCATGATCTGGCAGATGTCTATGTGATCAATACCTGCTCGGTGACGAATATGGCAGACCGCAAGTCCAGACAGATGATCCATCGTGCCCGAAAACAGAATCCTGATGCAGTGATCGTAGCGGCCGGCTGTTATGTGCAGGCGCAGGCGGATATGGGTGAGCTGGATGAGAATATAGATATTGTAATCGGGAATAATAAAAAAAAGGATCTGATCCGCCTTCTGGAAGAATATTTTAAAGAAGACATTCCGGAACAGATGCAGGAGGTCATTGACATTAACCATACCTTCGAGTATGAGAGCCTCCATCTTTCCCGGACAGCAGAGCATACAAGGGCATATCTGAAAGTGCAGGATGGCTGCAACCAGTTCTGTACCTACTGCATCATTCCTTATGCGAGAGGACGCGTGCGCAGCAGGAAAAAGGAAGATGTAGTGGAAGAGGTGCGTACACTTGCGGAACATGGGTATCAGGAAGTGGTGCTTACCGGAATCCATCTCAGTTCTTACGGATTGGAATGGAAAGATGAAAATGGAAAGCAGACAGAAGGACTCCTGGATCTGATCCGCGCGGTACATGGAGTTGAAGGGATCAAAAGGATCCGTCTGGGTTCTCTGGAACCGCGTATCGTGACGGAAGAATTTGCAAAAGAACTGGCTTGCCTGCCGAAGATATGTCCGCATTTTCACCTGTCTCTGCAGAGCGGATGTGATGCAACCCTGAAACGGATGAACCGCAGATATGATGCGGCAGAATATCGGGAAAAATGTGAGCTTCTCCGGAAGTATTTTGAAAATCCGGCATTGACAACCGATGTGATCGTAGGATTCCCGCAGGAATCAGAGGAAGAATTTGAAGCCTCCCGGGACTTTGTAGACAGCATCAATTTTTATGAGACTCATATATTTAAGTATTCAAAGCGCCAGGGAACGAAGGCTGCGAAGATGGACGGGCAGATCCCGGAACATGAAAAAACGCGAAGAAGCAATATCATGCTGGAACTGAACCGCAAAAAAATGCAACGCTATGAAGAAGGATGGCTTGGAAAAAAGGTGGAAGTTCTATTTGAAGAGATGACAGAGCGTGATGGAAAAAATTATGTCACAGGGCACACCAAGGAATATCTGCGGATTGGGGTTCCATGCGAACCGGAACAGGCAGATCGGTGGACCAATCAGTTAAAAGAGATAGAACTTACTTCACTTTCACAAATTATGCATTGAATTTTTGTATAGATTATATTAAAATGAATATGAAGTATTGGAGGTCGTAAGATGAAAGATATAACGAATACACAATTTTTTCAGGTAGAGACAGGACCACAGATCCAGGCAAAAGATATTCTGGAAATTGTATATAATGCTCTGGTGGAAAAAGGATATAATCCGGTGAATCAGATTGTAGGGTACATTATGTCCGGTGATCCTACATACATTACCAGCTATAACGGAGCAAGAAGCCTTGTGATGAAGGTTGAGCGGGATGAGATAGTAGAAGAATTATTAAAAGCTTATATCAGACATGAACTGTAGGTTGAAGATATGATGCGGATAATGGGACTTGATTATGGTACGAAGACCGTAGGTGTTGCTGTAAGTGATCCTCTGGGGATTACGGCACAGGCAGTGGAGACGGTTACGAGGAAGGACGAGAACAAGCTTCGGAAGACACTGGCAAGGATTGAGAGCCTTGCAACCGAATATGGAGTAGAGAAGTTTGTGATCGGTTTTCCGAAACATATGAATAATGATATCGGAGAACGGGCAGAGAAGGCACTGGAATTTGGAGAGATGCTGAAGCGGCGTACCGGCATTGAGATCGTGATGTGGGATGAGCGCCTTACAACGGTGGAAGCGGAACGGACACTTATGGAATCCGGCGTAAGACGGGAGAACCGCAAGCAGTATGTGGATCAAATCGCGGCTGTATTTATATTGCAGGGATATCTGGACTCTCTGGGTATGCAAAAGTAACAGGCTTTGGAATACAATCAGACGATAAGGGGAAAGTATATGAAGAATGAAAAATTAACGTTTACATGCGGAGAAGGCGGCGAAGCAGAAGAATTTTTTGTTGTGGAGCAGACCAGACTGAATGGAGTGACTTACCTTCTGGTTGCAGATTCAGAAGAGGATGATGCAGAGTGCCTGATCTTGAAGGATACAAGTACGCCGGAAGAGAAGGACAGCGTTTATGAGATGGTAGAAGAGGAAGTAGAGCTTAATGCCGTACTCAAGGTGTTCGAAGAGCTTCTGGAGGATGTGGAGATTGAAGTGTAGACGGAACTGTCAAAAGAATATTTCTGACAGATAAGAACGGGGTTCGCACACAGAGGCGGACTCCGAATTTTACGATAATTAAATGTACGGATGAGATACATAAAATATATGGAGGTGTGAGATTGAAGAAAAAAAGCAACTCAAAACTTAAGATCATTCCGCTTGGAGGCCTTGAAAAGATCGGAATGAATATCACTGCCTTTGAATATGAAGACAGTATTATTGTAGTAGATTGCGGATTGTCGTTCCCGGAAGATGATATGCTCGGAATCGATCTTGTAATCCCGGATATCAGTTACCTTAAGAGCAATGCGGATAAGGTGAAGGGTTTTGTGATCACACATGGACATGAGGATCACATTGGAGCGCTTCCTTATGTGCTTAAAGAGATTAATCTGCCGATTTATACAACAAAGCTGACTATGGGAATTATCGAGAAAAAGCTCACAGAGCACAATCTTCTCCGCTCAACTAAAAGAAAAGTAGTGCGCCATGGACAGTCGATCAATCTTGGAAAATTCAGAATTGAATTTATCAAGACGAACCACAGTATCCAGGATGCATCGGCACTGGCAATCTATTCGCCGGCAGGTATTGTTGTGCATACCGGAGACTTTAAGGTAGATTATACACCGGTATTTGGTGATGCGATTGATCTGCAGCGTTTTGCAGAAATTGGCAAGAAAGGGGTACTGGCATTGATGTCAGACAGTACCAATGCGGAGAGACCTGGTTTTACACAGTCAGAAAGGACAGTGGGAGCTACATTTGACCGGCTTTTTGCCGAACACTCCAATACAAGAATTATTGTAGCAACCTTCGCTTCGAATGTAGACCGTGTACAGCAGATCATCAATACGTCTTACAAGTATGGACGTAAAGTAGTTGTAGAAGGCCGCAGTATGGTAAATATCATTTCGGTTGCATCAGAGCTTGGCTATTTGAATGTGCCGGAGAATACGCTGATCGAGACAGATCAGTTGAAAAACTATCCAAGAGAGAAGACAACGATTATCACAACCGGAAGCCAGGGAGAATCTATGGCGGCTCTGTCACGTATGGCAGCAGATATCCATAAGAAGATCTCGATCATGCCGGGTGACACAATCATTTTAAGCTCTAATCCGATCCCGGGTAATGAAAAAGCGGTATCGAATATCATCAATGAACTCTCTGAAAAGGGAGCGAATGTTATTTTCCAGGATACGCACGTATCCGGACATGCGTGCCAGGAAGAGCTGAAGCTGATCTATTCACTGGTAAAACCAAAATATGCAATTCCGGTTCACGGAGAATACCGTCATCTGAAAGCGAACGCAGGTATTGCCAAATCTCTTGGGATTCCGAAGGACAACATTTTCATCCTCAAGTCAGGCGATGTACTCGCACTGGATGATGAAAGTGCAGAAGTTTTAGATAAGGTACACACAGGAGAAATCCTGGTAGATGGACTCGGTGTTGGTGATGTCGGTAATATTGTACTGCGTGATCGTCAGCATCTGGCAGAAGACGGAATCCTGATTGTTGTTCTGACACTGGAAAAGCGTACCAACCAGCTTCTTGCCGGACCTGATATCGTATCCCGTGGATTTGTTTATGTACGTGAATCTGAAAGCCTGATGGAAGAGGCACGGAAGGTTGTTACGGAAGCGGTTGAAAAATGTCTGATGAGCCGTCATGCTGACTGGAGCAAGATTAAGCTTGTGATCCGCGACACAATGAATGACTTTATCTGGAAAAGAACCAAGAGAAAACCAATGATCCTTCCGATCATTATGGATGTATAATATAAAGATGCCTGTGGCATTTTTATGAAAATAAGCAGATGCGAAGATATCTGCATAAAGAAGCGCAGTCAGAGTTGAAAAGAAAATAAACTTTGTCTGCGCTTCTATGATAAATGTATAGGATAAGAATTCCCTTGGAAGAAAAGAGGAAGATATGATAGTAGAAGAACGACTGACGACTTACCTCCATTCTCTGGAAAGCGCGGACATTCCCGTTCTCGATGAGATCGGACAGGAAGCCCTTGCGGACATGGTTCCGATCATCCGCAAAGAGACAAAAAGTTTTCTGAAAGTAATGCTGGAGATCAAACGTCCGGTAAAGATTCTTGAAATTGGGACAGCAGTTGGATTTTCGGCAATTCTGATGGGAAAATATTCTCCGGAGGAATGTCGCATTACAACAATCGAAAATTACGAAAAAAGGATTCCAATTGCCAGAGCCAATTTTGCCAGGGCAGGTATGGAACAGAAAATTACGTTGCTTGAAGGCGATGCACTGGAGATCATGAAAGGCATGCCGGATGATGCAGGATTTGATTTTGTGTTTATGGATGCCGCAAAGGGACAATATCCGGCATATTTAGAACAGGTGATGCGTTTCCTTGTGCCGGGAGGAATCCTGATCACGGATAATGTGTTGCAGGACGGAGATATTATTGAGTCACGGTTTGCGGTGGAAAGAAGAGACCGCACGATCCATAGCCGGATGAGGGAGTATCTGTATACTCTGAAACATCATCCTGAGCTTGAGACGTCTATTCTTCCGCTGGGAGATGGAGTGGCACTGAGCGTGCGAAAATAAAAACAGGAGATAACAGTAACAGAAAGGAAAAAAATAATGGCAAGACATCCTGAATTATTGATACCGGCAAGCAGCCTGGAAGTGTTGAAGACTGCAGTCGTATTTGGAGCAGATGCAGTTTATATTGGAGGAGAAGCATTTGGACTTCGTGCAAAGGCAAAGAACTTTTCCAAAGAAGATATGATGGAAGGAATCCGGTTTGCACATGAGCATGATGTAAAAGTATATGTAACTGCAAATATTCTGGCACATAACTACGATCTGGAAGGCGTGCGGGAATATTTTAAAGAGTTAAAGGAAATAAAACCGGATGCATTGATCATTGCTGATCCGGGTGTATTTGAGATCGCAAAAGAAGTATGTCCGGAAATTGAAAGACATGTGAGTACACAGGCCAATAATACAAATTATGCAACTTATATGTTCTGGTACAGACAAGGGGCGAGCAGAGTTGTATCTGCAAGAGAACTTTCCATGCGTGAGATCAAAGAAATCCGTGCACATATCCCAGATGATCTGGAGATTGAGACATTCGTACACGGTGCAATGTGTATTTCTTATTCCGGAAGATGTCTGCTCAGTAATTTCTTTACAGGCAGGGATGCAAACCATGGCGCATGCACTCATCCGTGCCGCTGGAAATATTCTGTTGTGGAAGAAACCCGTCCGGGAGAATATATGCCGGTTTATGAAAATGAGAGAGGAACGTATATTTTCAATTCAAAAGACCTCTGCATGATCGAACATATTCCGGAGCTTATCGATGCGGGGATTGACAGCTTCAAGATCGAAGGAAGAATGAAAACGGCTCTGTATGTGGCAACTGTAGCGAGAACATACCGGAAAGCAATTGATGATTATCAGAAAGATCCGGAGCTTTACAGGAAGAATATGCCGTGGTATCTGGACCAGATCTCGAATTGTACCTATCGGCAGTTTACAACTGGATTTTTCTTTGGAAAACCATCGGAAGAGGCACAGATTTATGACAGCAACACCTATATCCGGGAGTACACATATCTTGGAATCACAGAAGAGATTAAAGACGGTATGGTGAAGATCGAACAGAGAAATAAATTTTCGGTGGGCGAGACGATTGAGATCATGAAACCGAACGGAGATAACGTGGAGGTTCAGGTAAAACGGATCGTAAATGAAGAAGGAGAAGAACAGGAGAGTGCACCACATCCGAAGCAGGTACTGTATGTAGAACTTTCCGGTAGGGCTGACAAGTACGATATTCTCAGAAGAAAAGAGGAAGCAGATGAATAAAAAAACGTGGAAGCCATATGCGGCGATCGTACTGATCCTTCTGTACGGCGTGGATATATTCTGGCTTTCCGGATTTTGTGTCTATTATTTTGGTGAGTGGGGAATTCCAATGTATGAGGGTCTTCTTGCGGTGCTGGCACTTGGAATAGTAGTGCTTTTCAGGGAAGACGTAAAGCGTGCATTTCCATTTCACAGACCGACGATCGCAAAGACTGTCGGAACATTGCTGATGTGGATCGGAACCCTTCTGATCACGATGATTCCGACATCGATCCTGCTTTATGTATTTCCGGAGCAGATGAGTGGGGCTACAGAAAGTGTGAGTGAATTATCCGGTGGACTGCCGTTTGGGCTTGCATTTCTTCTGATCTGTGTCACGCCGGCGATTTTTGAGGAAATAGCATTCAGAGGCGGGCTTTTCAGCTGTTTTCGTGGCTTTAGGAGTCCATGGCCGGCAATTCTGATCAGTGCAGCAGTGTTCGGTGCATTTCACGGAAGCTTCTGGCGGTTTGTGCCGACAGCGATGCTTGGAATCGCCATGGGATATCTGCTTGCCGAGACGGATAACATGTTTTATAACATGTTCTTCCATCTAATCAATAATGCGTTACCGACATTGCTTTTACAGCTTACTTCCAGTGTGACTTCAGAGCAGATGGAAAGTGCAGAAGCTATGGCATCGACAGGCATTTTGCTTGTGACGGTGGCGGTGTATTTTATTTATGCTTCGGCAGGACCGTTTTTGATTTATGCGGGGAATTACCTGATCCATAAAGGACAGCCGGGATACGACAGGGGACTTCTGCCAAGAGAGAAAAAGAAAACTCTGCTGGGGCTTGTGCTTGTAAGTAGCGTCTTTCTGGGACTTGGCATTCTGCTTTTTGGTATAGGAATGTTTGAGTAGAGTGTCCTGTCTGCCGGTGTGAAAGAAGCATCATGAATTTTAAAATGGACAGACAGGATCTAGACCGGCAAAAATTAAAAATGAGAAGGAAGAAAGCAGGGGCGGAGTTTTTGAATCGCCCCTTTTTCAATTCGCGAAACATAGGAACGTGAGATGCCAAGAGAAGCTGCAACTTCTTTCTGGGTATATTCTTTTTCACCATAAAGACCGTAGCGTTTTTTCAGTATCAGCTGTTCGCGGTCGGTGAGAACGGATTCCAGTTTTTCATAGAGAAGAGAAATATCATTTTTCAAGGCAAGCTGCATACAGGCATCTTCTTCATCAGATTCGATAACATCATACAGGCGGATCTCGTTCCCTTCCCGGTCTGTACCGATCGGTTCGTATAGGGAGGTTTCCCGGTTACTCTTCCGCTTGGTGCGCAGCATCATCAGAAGTTCATTTTCGATGCAGCGGCAGGCGTAGGTGGCAAGCCGGGCTTTTTTGTCCGGGTTAAAGGTGGAAACTGCTTTGATAAGGCCGATGGTTCCGATGGACAGAAGATCTTCTGTATCGTCCTCCAGATGCTGATATTTTTTTATGACATGAGCGACCAGACGGAGATTGTGCTCGATCAGAATATGACGGGCCTCATTGTCACCGTCTGCACTGCGTCTCAGAAGCTCGGATTCCTCTTTTGGAGTAAGAGGCGGAGGAAAGGATTTCAATACGATTACCTCAAAATAGAGTTACTAACATTGTATGTAAAAGTGAAATGTTCTGTGCTTTTCCATTCGGGTTATTTTGCGCTTGTGGTACGTCTGAAAATGCGTTATAATGAGCGTTGAATCATGTAGTAGCAGATATGTTTTACAAAAGAAATGAGATTACGAGAGAAAAGGAAAAAATTATGGGAATAAGGACAAGATTAGCGGTACTTGCCTGTAAGACATCCAATGCAGTCCTGCGACGGATGGGACGAGGCGGAACGAACCTGCCGGGCAAGATCGCATTAAAAATTGACAAAGATATTTTAAAGGAATTATCACGTGGGGTGAAGGTTACGGTAGTGACCGGAACCAATGGAAAGACGACCACGTCCCGTATGATCGAGCAGGCATTTGAAGAAGCCGGATATAAGTACTTCGCAAATAAATCCGGTGCCAATCTTCTGACCGGGATCATTACGGTGTTTGCACAGCACTGCAGTCTTTCTGGCAAGTGTTCCTACACACACGCATTGATCGAGTGCGATGAGGCAGCGTTCCGCAAGACCAGTGAGATGCTGCCGGTAGAGTGTCTGGTAGTCAACAATATTTTCCGTGACCAGTTGGACAGATATGGGGAGATCACCCACACGTTGAATGCAATCCGCGAAGGAATTACCCACGTACCGGATGCAACCCTGTGCCTGAACGCGGACTGTTCATTGACGTCATCTCTTGCAGATGATGTACCGAATAAGGTTGTATGGTTCGGGGTGGATGTGCCGATTTACAAAGAGACAGCGTTTGAATTGTCTGATGCAGTGTACTGTATTCATTGTAAGACAGAATATGAATACGATTACAGAACTTACAGCCATCTTGGCGGTTTCCGCTGTCCGAAATGTGGATATCACCGGCAGACACCGCAGGTTGGCGTGACGCAGGTAGTGCGTACCGGAGCAGATTCTTCGGATATCGTGTTAAATGCATTCGGGCATAGCCATGATGTGCACATTAATCTTCCGGGAGGTTACAATATTTACAATGCGGCAGCCTGTGTTGCGGCTGCGGAGATTGTTGGAATCGATGAAGACACAGCAGTTGATGCACTCAGCAGATTTGAGTGTGGTTTCGGACGTGCGGAACAGTTTGAACTTGGCAAGTCTAAAGCACGTATGATGCTTGTCAAGAACCCGGCAGGGTACAATCAGGTCATCAACCAGATCTCTAATGATGAGGAAGAGTGCAAGATTGCGTTCCTTCTGAACGACCGTTATGCAGATGGAACCGATATCAGCTGGATCTGGGATGTGGATTTTGAAGCACTTTCCCGCCAGAGCGCACGCTTTACCCGTATTCTGGTATCCGGAGTCCGTGCAGATGATATGGCGCTCCGCCTGAAATATGCAGGATTTGACACTGGACGGATTGAAGTGATCCGCGACTATGAGAACCTTTTAGAAGCAATCGGAGCGGATGAGACACCGACATTTATTATGCCAACTTATACCGCTATGTTTGATCTGCGCGGCGAGATCAGCAAGCATACCGATATCAAGGCATTTTACGAATAAGGAGGGAATTATGGAACTGAATATCTGTCATCTCTATCCGGACATCCTTAATCTGTATGGAGACCGGGGCAATATCATCACAATGAAACGTCGTATGGAGGATCGGGGAATCAAGGTCAATGTAGAAGGCTGCTCGATCGGAGAAACGCTGGATGCAAACCGCTATGATATCTTCTTCATTGGCGGAGGTCAGGATTTTGAACAGGAAGTCCTTCTGAAAGACCTGGGGACCGGAAAAGCAGCAGAGATCCGCGCGGCTGTGGAAGATGAAAAGACCTTCCTCGCAATCTGCGGAGGCTATCAGATGCTTGGCCAGTATTATAAGACCTGGGATGGTGTCCAGCTCGATTTTACCGGCGCGATCAACATTCATACCGTTGGATCAAAAGAGCGTATGATTGGCAATTATATGTTTGAGACCCTCCCGGAGAGCAGTGGAGCTGTCGTAGTCGGCTTTGAAAATCATTCCGGCAAGACCTACCTGGGTGAAGGCGTATCACCACTCGGCAAAATGCTCAAAGGCTACGGCAACAACGGAGAAGACCAAACCGAAGGAGCCCGCTACAAAAATGTCTTCGGAACCTATTCGCACGGCTCCCTTTTACCAAAGAACCCGGTTCTCTGCGATTTTATATTACAAACTGCCCTCGAACGCAAATACGGTCAAATAGAACCACTTGCGCCACTGGAAGATACCCTGGAATTAAACGCCAACGAATACATGAAACAAAGATTAAGCAAATAATGCTTCTTTAGAAAATGCCACTGCACACAGGGTTCCATCCCACCTGTGCAGTGGCATTTTGTCCCATCTATGATACAGCAAGGCAAAACTTTGCCAGTAAAGTACGGCGGTCATCGTGGGAAAATCAAAAGAGATGATTCTCCCACGATGACCTCACAACCTACTCCCACAAATTTCCCCTCTCAATCATCTTGACAAAATCCCCTACCCATACTATCATAAGGATACATTTTCTAAAAGATATCGGTTTTCTTTTAGCAAATCACTCATGGCATTTCGCCATACATTTTCTGAAATAAAACTTCTGAACTTTTGCCGGGGAAAGGCAAGGGTGAATTTAATATGGGATTTTATAAGGTACATTCGGCAACGATTCTGGGGCTGAAAGTAGAATTTGTGCAGGTAGAGGCAGATGCAGGGAACGGACTTCCAATGTTTCATATGGTGGGATATCTGTCTTCTGAGGTAAAGGAAGCCGCAGAACGGGTAAGAACTGCCATGCGTAATGCCGGTTATATCATGCCGGCGAAAAAGATTGTAATCAATCTGTCGCCGGCATGTGTCCGCAAGAAGGGATCGGTATTTGACCTTCCAATTGCAGTTGCAGTACTCGGGGCAATGGGGATTTTCCCGGAAAAAGCAGTGGAGGATATTTTACTTGCAGGAGAGCTCGGACTGGATGGAAAGCTGCAGCCGGTAGAGGGAATCCTTCCGATTGTTCTGGAAGCAAAGAAGGCTGGTTTTAGGTGTTGTGTGATTCCGAAGTCAAATGAGGATGAGGGAAGGCTGGCGCAGGGAATACAGATTTTTGGGGCAGAGACTCTGGAGGAGGTATGCAGATGGCTGAAGAGTGAGTATATGCCTCAGATGGAGAAAACTGACCGGGAAGAGGTTCATGGAACGGAAGAATGGGACATAGATTATAGTGATATTCAGGGACAGGAAGCAGTAAAAAGAGCGACGATGGTGGCGGTGGCAGGAGGACATAACCTGCTTTATGTCGGTCCGCCTGGTTCCGGAAAGACGATGCTTGCCAAACGGATCCCGACGATCCTACCACCGCTTGACCGGGAAGAAAGTCTGGAGATCACGGGGATTTACAGTACGGCTGGACTGCTTAAAAGAAAGAATCCGCTGATCTGGCAGAGACCGTTCCGGGAGGTCCATCATACTGTGACACGGGCAGCGCTCATCGGAGGCGGACGAATCCCATCGCCGGGAGAAGCAACACTTGCGCATGGAGGTGTCCTTTTTCTGGATGAGCTGGCGGAGTTTCCGAGAGGTGTTCTGGAAGTGCTCAGGCAGCCGTTGGAAGAAAAATGCATTCATCTGGCAAGGCAGCAGGGAGCTTATATTTTTCCGGCAGACTTTATGTTGGTTGCTGCAACGAATCCATGTCCCTGCGGAATGGCTCCTGGTCCCCAATGTACCTGTACGCCCGGGCAGATCCGGAATTATCAGGGAAAGTTGAGCCAGCCGTTTCTGGATCGGATTGATATCTGCATGGAGGCACCCAAGGTCGAATATGAAGAACTGACCGGAAAGGGAACAGGGATGGATTCCAGAACCATGCGAGGAAAAGTGATGCTTGCAAGAATGCGTCAGATGGATCGTTTTCGAGAAGAAAAGCTGACAAAAAATGCACAGATGGGGCAAAATGAAATTGAAAAATACTGCCGTCTTGGGAAAGAGGAAGAACGGATGATGCGCCAGGCTTATGAAGTGATGAAGCTGACGGTGAGAAGCTATCATAAAGTGTTGAAGGTGGCACGGACGATCGCAGATATGGAGGAAAAAGAGGAGATCGATCTTGTGACACTCCGAGAGGCACTGGGTTATCGGGTTATGGATAAAGAATACTGGGGATAAGAGAAATGAGTGAAATGTGGTATACATACTGGCTGGCGTGTGTGGAAGGAATCACAGGTGACAGAAAGTGTGAATTATGCAGAAAGAACGGATCTGCGGAAGCAGTATATTATATAGAAGAAAAAGGGATCAGAGAACAGATAATTACAGAAAAAGAGTGGGGGATTCTGAAAGAAAGTAAGAAAAAAAGGAATTGGAGGGAAGCGTATCAAAAAGTGGTGGATCGGGGAATTCAGATGGCAGTCCGGGGACAGAACAATTATCCGAAACGGTTTGAAGAACTTGCGGGAATGCCGTATGCACTCTTTTTTATCGGGGAGATGCCACGGGAGGGAATGCCGTCGGTGGCAGTGGTGGGTGCCAGAAGATGTAGTAGCTATGGTGAGAAAATGACGCTTCGCTTTGTTGAAAGACTTGCGGAGAGCGGAATCCAGATTATCAGTGGAATGGCACTGGGAATTGACGGAATGGCACACCGGGCTGCATTAAATGTCGGAGGGAAAACATTTGCGGTTCTGGGAGGCGGAGCAGATGTATGTTATCCTGCGGCACATAAAGGACTCTATAAAGATTTAATAAAGCGGGGAGGCATACTGTCTGAACAGCCACCGGGAACTCCGCCGGTTGCCTGGCATTTTCCGGCAAGAAACCGTCTGATCAGCGGACTTGCCGATGTGGTACTTGTTATGGAGGCAAAAGAAAAGAGCGGATCCCTGATTACAGCAGACATGGCTCTTGAACAAGGAAGAGACATTTATGCTCTCCCGGGGATGGTGACAGAGCCGCTGAGCTGTGGTTGTAACCGCCTGATCCGGCAGGGAGCAGGGATTCTTCTGAATGAAGAAGATTTGCTGGAAGAACTGGTTATAAAAGGGCTGCTAAAGAAGAAAATCGCAATTATATCAGACACGAAAAATAAAATAAAGCTTGAAACGAAAGAAAATTTGGTGTATAGTAAGCTCGGTTTGTATCCGCGGGGGCTGGATGATTTACAGAGAGAAACCGGACTTACTCCACAGGAGGTGATGGGAATCTGTGTATCTCTTCAGTTGAAAGGATGCATTCAGGAAAGATCAAAAAATTATTATGTCAGAGCTAAATGATCTGACACTATTAATATGGAGGAATATAATATATGGCACGTTATCTTGTGATTGTAGAGTCACCGACAAAAGTGAAGACCATAAAGAAATTTCTCGGCAGTAATTACGTGGTAATGGCATCAAACGGACATGTAAGAGATTTGCCGAAAAGTCAGATGGGAGTAGACCTGGAGCATGACTTTGAGCCGAAATACATTACAATCAGAGGAAAAGGTGAGATCCTTGCAGGACTTAGAAAAGAAGTAAAAAAAGCAGATAAGATTTATCTTGCAACTGACCCGGACCGCGAAGGAGAAGCAATTTCCTGGCACTTGATGAAAGCACTTAAGTTGGAAGGAAAGAAAGTATACCGGATCAGCTTTAACGAGATCACTAAAAGTGCGGTAAAGGCATCCCTGAAAAATGCACGTGATATCGACATGGATCTGGTAGATGCGCAGCAGGCGCGTCGTGTGCTGGATCGTATCGTGGGATATAAGATCAGTCCAGTTCTCTGGGCAAAAGTAAAAAGAGGACTTAGTGCCGGTCGTGTGCAGTCTGTGGCACTTCGCATCATTGCAGACCGGGAAGATGAGATCGCAGCGTTTATTCCGGAAGAATACTGGTCACTGGACGCCAATTTCAAGGTAAAGGGAGAAAAGAAGCCTCTTACAGCAAAATTCTATGGAACAAAGGATGAGAAGATCACCATCCATAACGAAGAAGAACTGCATAAGATTCTTGCAGATTTGGAAGAGGCAGAATATGAAGTGGTCGATGTAAAACGCGGAGAGAGAAGTAAAAAAGCACCGCTTCCGTTTACGACCAGTACCCTTCAGCAGGAGGCATCCAAAGCACTGAATTTTGCAACTTCAAAGACGATGCGTATCGCACAGCAGCTTTATGAAGGTGTAGATATTAAAGGAAGTGGAACGGTTGGTCTGATCACTTACCTGCGTACGGATTCGACCCGTATTTCTGAGGAGGCGGATGCAAATGCAAGAGCCTATGTTGGAAAAGCCTACGGAGAAGAGTATGTGGCAGAGACTGCATCGGAACAGAAGCAGAAAAATGACGGGAAAAATATTCAGGATGCACACGAAGCCATCCGCCCGTCAGATGTTACCCGTGTTCCGGCAGAAATCAAAGAATCTCTTACAAGAGACCAGTTCCGTCTGTATCAGCTGATCTGGAAGCGTTTTGTGGCGAGCAGAATGCAGCCGGCAAAATATGAGACAACTTCTGTTAAAATTGGAGCAGATGATTACCGTTTTACGGTATCGGCATCTAAGATTATATTTGAAGGTTTCCGTCTGGCATATGTGGAAAGCGATGAGGAAAAACAGAGTGGAAATGTAATGGTCAATAGTATCGATAAAGATTCAGAACTGACGAAAGAATCCTTTGACTATAAGCAGCATTTCACACAGCCACCTGCACATTACACCGAGGCATCTCTTGTAAAGACACTGGAAGAACTTGGAATCGGACGTCCGAGTACCTATGCACCAACAATCTCTACGATCATTACAAGAAGATACGTTGCAAAAGAGAACAAGAATCTTTATATGACAGAGCTTGGTGAAGTGGTCAATAATATTATGAAGCAGTCTTTCGCAAGCATTGTTGATGTCAACTTTACCGCTTATATGGAAGGACTTCTGGATATGATCGCAGAAGGAAAGGTAGAGTGGAAATCGGTTATCAGCAATTTCTATCCGGATCTGAAAGAAGCGGTTGAAAAAGCAGAAAAAGAGCTGGAAACAGTTAAAATCGAGGATGAGGTAACCGATGTAGTCTGCGAAGAATGTGGAAGAAATATGGTTATCAAATACGGTCCCCATGGAAAGTTCCTTGCATGTCCCGGATTCCCGGAATGCCGCAACACCAAACCGTATCTGGAGAAAATCGGAGTTGCCTGCCCGAAATGTGGAAAAGACATTGTATTGCGCAAGACAAAGAAAGGCAGACGTTATTATGGATGTGAGGATAATCCGGAATGTGATTTTATGTCATGGCAGAAGCCGTCAGAAGAAAAATGTCCGAAATGCGGAAGTTATATGGTAGAAAAGGGAAATAAACTTGTCTGCGGTAATGAACAGTGTGGGTTTGTTAAAAATAAAGAGAAAGATGAAAAATAAATCAAATTTCATTGAACTATTCAGAATTGTATGATAATATATTTGTGTGCACATTTTTTTGACTAATTTGTGTGCATAATTTCAACAATATTTCATATTCGTGAAAAATGCGACCGGAAACGCACATTTTTAATAAAAATATATGGAGGCAGATATGAGCGTACAACTATTGGATAAAACAAGAAAAATTAACAAACTGTTGCACAATAATAATTCAAGCAAAGTTGTGTTTACAGATATCTGTGAAGTTCTGACAGAGATTCTGGCATCGAATGTACTGGTAGTCAGTAAGAAAGGAAAGGTACTCGGTGTCAGCACATGCGAAGGAGTCCCGGAAATCCATGAGCTTTTGCAGGACGAAGTGGGAGAACATATTGATCCGATGTTAAATGAACGTCTTCTAAGTATTCTTTCCACAAAAGAGAATGTTAATCTGCAGACACTTGGATTTACAGCTGATGTATCCCAGGGATATCAGGCGATCATTACTCCGATCAACATTGCAGGAGAGAGACTTGGAACTTTGTTTTTATACAGAAAAGAGTCTATGTACGAAATTGATGACATCATTTTGAGTGAGTACGGAACCACTGTCGTGGGACTTGAGATGCTCCGCTCTGTTAATGAAGAGAGTGCAGAAGAGACCAGAAAAGAACAGATCGTACAATCTGCGATCAGCACCCTTTCTTTCTCTGAGCTGGAAGCAATCATCCATATTTTTGATGAACTTAACGGAATGGAAGGGATTCTGGTGGCAAGCAAGATTGCAGACCGTGTGGGAATCACCCGTTCTGTAATTGTCAATGCACTCCGCAAATTTGAGAGTGCGGGTGTGATCGAATCTCGTTCATCCGGTATGAAAGGAACTTACATCAAGGTTGTGAATGATTACGTGTTCAAAGAACTGGATAAGATCAAAAAAGAAAAAATGAATTAAGGATAAAAGTAAAAGAGGGGTATCAGACAAATCTGATGCCCTTTTCTTTAACGGGGAATTATATTTGTAAAAAGGAGAGAAGAGAGCATGTATGATGGAGATAAAGCTGTACTTACGATGGTACAGTATCTGAAAGAAGATAAGGAAAAAGATGAGAATATTTATGAGGCAACAGTCATAGAATATCAGAAGGAGATGGAGCAGGTACATCTGATCCTGCGCTCAGGCAGTCTTTCTGATATTTCACTGGATGCAGTATATGAATGCCGGATCCGGACGATCACTTGTGAGACTGTGTGTACAGGGATGATAAAGGAGCGTTATGAGAACCGTGCAGGTATGATTCTGGTCCTGCAGGTGACGAATGGATTTTATGAAATAAATCTAAAGTAATTATAAAATTCAAAATCGAATGTTGACAAAAAAGAAAGAGAGTGCTATCTTATACCTAGAAAGTTTTTAGCACTCGATTTTGTTGAGTGCTAACAAGATAGAGTTAGGAGGAATTATAATGAAATTAGAACCATTAGCTGACAGAGTTGTATTAAAACAGTTAGTTGCAGAGGAGACTACCAAATCAGGAATCGTACTTCCTGGACAGTCAAAGGAAAAACCACAGCAGGCAGAAGTTGTTGCTGTAGGACCTGGCGGAGTTGTTGATGGAAAAGAAGTTATGATGAATGTTTCAGTAGGTGATAAAGTTATCTATTCCAAATATGCAGGTACAGAAGTAGAACTCGATGATGAAGAATACATCATTGTAAAACAGAATGATATTCTTGCAGTGATCAGATAATCCGGCAGGATATCATATACAGATAAAAATCAGATTTTCAGATCAGAACAGAATTTTATTTTTAAGAATCAGGAGTGATAGAAATGGCAAAGGAAATTAAATACGGAGCAGACGCAAGAAAGGCACTGGAAGCAGGTGTCAACAAACTTGCTGATACAGTAAGAGTAACAATCGGACCAAAAGGAAGAAACGTAGTTCTGGATAAATCATTCGGAGCACCGCTTATCACAAATGACGGTGTAACAATTGCAAAAGAAATCGAACTGGAAGATGCATTTGAAAATATGGGAGCACAGCTGATCCGTGAAGTTGCATCTAAGACCAACGATGTTGCAGGTGATGGTACAACAACAGCAACTGTTCTTGCACAGGCTATGGTACACGAAGGAATGAAGAACCTGGAAGCAGGTGCAAACCCGATCGTATTAAGAAAAGGTATGAAGAAAGCAACAGACTGTGCTGTAGAAGCTATCAAGAAGATGAGCAGCAAAGTTACAGGAAGAGAGCAGATTGCAAGAGTAGCAGCTATCTCAGCAAGTGATGACAGTGTTGGTGAGATGGTAGCAGAAGCTATGGATAAAGTTTCCAACGATGGCGTTATCACAATTGAAGAGTCAAAGACAATGAAGACAGAGCTTGACCTTGTAGAAGGTATGCAATTCGACCGTGGATATATTTCAGCATATATGTGCACTGATATGGAAAAGATGGAAGCAAATCTTGACGATCCATATATCCTGATCACAGACAAGAAGATTTCTAATATTCAGGAAATCCTTCCACTGCTGGAACAGATCGTACAGTCAGGAGCAAAACTTCTTATCGTAGCAGAAGATATCGAAGGAGAAGCTCTTACAACTCTGATCGTCAACAAACTGCGTGGAACATTCAATGTAGTTGCAGTAAAAGCACCTGGATATGGTGACAGAAGAAAAGCTATGCTGGAAGATATTGCAACCTTAACAGGCGGACAGGTAATCTCAGAAGAACTTGGTCTGGAACTGAAAGATACAACAATGGCACAGCTTGGACGTGCAAAATCTGTAAAAGTTCAGAAAGAGAATACAGTCATCGTTGATGGTATGGGCGATAAGGCTGCTCTGGAAGCCAGAATCGGACAGATTAAAGCTCAGATCGAAGAGACAACATCTGATTTTGATAAAGAAAAACTTCAGGAAAGACTTGCAAAACTCGCCGGCGGAGTTGCAGTTATCCGTGTAGGTGCTGCTACTGAGACAGAGATGAAAGAAGCAAAACTCCGTATGGAAGATGCTCTTAATGCAACAAGAGCAGCAGTAGAAGAAGGAATCATTGCAGGTGGTGGATCAGCATACATCCATGCATCAAAAGAAGTTGCCAAACTTGCAGAAACTCTGGAAGGTGATGAAAAGACAGGGGCAAAAGTAGTCCTCAAAGCTCTGGAAGCACCATTATTCCACATTTCAGCTAACGCAGGTCTTGAAGGCGCAGTTATCATCAACAAGGTAAGAGAAGCTGAACCGGGAAATGGCTTTGATGCTTACAATGAAGAATATGTAGATATGGTGAAAGCAGGTATCCTTGATCCTGCAAAAGTAACAAGAAGCGCACTGCAGAACGCTACAAGTGTTGCATCTACACTCCTTACAACAGAATCCGTTGTTGCTAACATCAAAGAAGATGCACCGGCTATGCCGGCAGGCGGAGCTCCGGGAATGGGCATGATGTAAGCTAAAAATATGATTTTTAGAAAACTCCTCAGAAGAGGAGTTTTCTTTTTATTATAAAAGTGTTACAATAGTTCTAATATATAAATTTGGAGGTTAGGATATGGGTGATTTTTACACAGAACAGCTGGTGAAGAGGCAGAAAGCATCTTCGACGACGCTGATCAAAGCAATACTTATCATACTTACTGTTCTGTCGGTCGTACTTATATTTATGATCCCATTCGGAATAATTGGTCCGGTGGTCATGATCGCACTGGATGTTTTTTTGTTCCGGAGTATGGATGTTGAATATGAGTATTTATTTGTGAATGGGAGTCTTGATATTGATAAGATTATGGCAAAATCCCGTCGGAAAAATATGTTTTCCATGGAGATGACGGATCTTGAGATGATGGCACCTTCCGGTTCGCCGGAACTCAGACCTTATCAAGGGCTGAAAGGAACCGATTACAGTTCAGGTATGCCGGGGGCAGATACATATGAGCTGATCGTTGTAAATAACGGGGAAAAGAAAAAAATTATTTTTGAGCCAAATAAGACAGTTTGTGAAGGACTGAAGATGCTGGCACCAAGAAAAGTATTTTGTAAATAATTCCCGAAAGACGTGCAGAAAAGCTTGCAGGTTCCGGGGTACAATTGCATCCGGAAAGACGGTTACGTAAAATTATCAGTGATCTGTAGAAATGTGATTGCCACGGACGGACGAATGTACTCGATAAAGGACTTGACATAGCATAGATTTATGCGTTATCATAGCAGATAATCAAAATTACAGACGAGAGAGAAAGGAAGAAAAATCATGGGAAAGATTATTGGAGAAGGAATCACCTTCGATGATGTACTTCTGGTACCTTCTTATTCAGAAGTAATTCCAAATCAGGTTGATTTATCAACTTATCTTACAAAGGGCATTAAGCTTAACATACCGATGATGAGTGCGGGAATGGACACTGTTACCGAACATCGTATGGCGATCGCTATGGCACGCCAGGGAGGTATCGGTATTATTCACAAGAATATGTCGATTGAACAGCAGGCAGAAGAAGTAGACAAGGTTAAGCGTTCTGAGAATGGTGTCATTACAGATCCATTCTATCTGTCGCCGGAGCATACACTGGCAGATGCTAATGAACTGATGGCGAAGTTCCGTATTTCCGGAGTTCCGATCACAGAAGGAAGAAAGCTGGTAGGTATCATTACGAACCGTGACCTCAAGTTTGAAGAAGATTTCTCCAAGAAGATCAAAGAATCCATGACAAGCGAAGGTCTTGTAACAGCACAGGAAGGTATCACCCTGGAAGAAGCAAAGAAGATCCTCGCAAAAGCAAGAAAAGAAAAACTTCCAATCGTAGACAAAGATTTTAACTTAAAAGGTCTGATCACAATTAAAGATATTGAGAAACAGATCAAATACCCACTGTCAGCCAAAGACGCGCAGGGAAGACTTCTGTGTGGTGCAGCGATCGGTATTACAGCGAACTGTCTTGAAAGAGCAGAAGCTCTTGTAAAAGCAAAAGTTGATGTAGTAGTACTTGATTCGGCACACGGACATTCAGCAAATGTACTTCGTACCGTAAGAATGATCAAGGATGCATTCCCGGATCTTCAGGTGATCGCAGGTAACGTTGCAACAGGAGAAGCAACAAAAGCGCTGATCGATGCAGGTGTTGATGCAGTAAAGGTTGGTATCGGACCTGGATCCATCTGTACAACCCGTATCGTAGCCGGTATCGGTGTACCACAGATCACAGCTGTTATGGACTGCTACGAAGCAGCAAAAGAGTCGGGAATTCCGATTATTGCAGATGGTGGTATTAAGTACTCAGGTGATATGACAAAGGCGATCGCAGCCGGAGCCAACGTATGTATGATGGGAAGTATCTTCGCAGGATGCGATGAGAGCCCGGGAACATTCGAACTCTATCAGGGAAGAAAATACAAAGTATATCGTGGAATGGGATCTATCGCAGCAATGGAGAACGGAAGCAAAGACAGATACTTCCAGACAGATGCGAAGAAGCTTGTACCGGAAGGCGTAGAAGGACGAGTTGCCTATAAAGGATCTGTAGAAGATACTGTATTCCAGTTAATGGGCGGTCTCCGTTCCGGAATGGGTTATTGTGGAGCACCAGACATCGAAACTCTCAAGACAACAGGACGTTTCGTAAAAATTTCTTCTGCATCCCTCAAAGAAAGCCATCCACACGACATTCACATCACAAAAGAAGCACCAAACTACAGCGTAGATGAATAAGATGCAAAATTAATCAAGAGAGAAGAATCATTTCCGTAAGAGAGACGATTCTTCTCTCTTACATTATCCAACTATTTTCAAACTTCACCCAAACCTTCAACAGTCAACGGAATCCAGCGGCAATTGTTTTTTCGGAGGGGTACACGTCCCCTTCCGACTACCTTAATAAAAAAATAATAATTTTTTCAACAATTTCTCATCATTTTATGATAGTCTGGATATAGTTAGGATTCCAACAGAAAATTTGCAAAAAACACAAAAGATTGAGATGACGAAATGAACCGAAGAAAGAAGAAAAACACCAGAGCCAACCTGTACAGGGGTGGCGATGGAAAAAGCTATTATGAGGCGAATAAGAGACGCAGAATGAGCCGTTATATAAAGGTGGGGAGTACGATCCTGATCACACTGCTTCTTGCACTTTCTATTATGAAGATCAGTGGAAGAGGAATCTTTGCACAGAGAGCATACAGTGAGCTTTCTGATGAAGTGCTCAGTGCCCAAAAGCCGGATATTGATGTAGAACTGTTAACTGTGAATGAATATTCAAGACCGGGACTTTCAACCAATGAGATTACCGGAATAGTCATTCATTACACTGCCAATCCTGGTTCGACAGCGATGGAGAACAGAGACTATTTTGAGGGACTGAAGGACAGTCACATTACGCAGGCAAGCAGTAATTTTGTAGTAGGACTGGACGGGGAAATCGTACAGTGCGTACCAACCTGGGAGGTTGCATATGCGTCCAATACACGGAATTTTGATACGGTGTCCATTGAGTGCTGTCATCCGGATGAGACCGGAAAGTTCAACGAGGCAACTTATAAGAGCATGGTACAACTTACAGCGTGGCTGTGTGAAAAGTTTTCGCTGACAGAAGAAGATGTGATCCGACATTATGATATTACAGGGAAAATCTGTCCGAAATACTTTGTCGAAAATGAAGATGCCTGGAAGCAGTTTAAAAGTGATGTAAAAGCGGTCCTGGACAACGCAAAATAAAAAATATCTATTGATTCACTTCCAAAGTGTCTGCTATAATGTTTTAATATAACGGGCAATTGAAGGCACCCGGAAAGCAGTAGAGTGAGAAACGAGGAATTGATAGATGAACGATTTGGAATTATACCGTGAAGAGCTTGCAAACTGTGATGCGAAGATCACAGAGGCATTAAAAGAAAGATATGCGATCATTGAAAAGATCATGGCATACAAAGAAGAGTATGGCATGCCGATCCTGCAGCCGGAACAGGAAGAAAAGCAGAAGAAGAGACTGATGTTCAGCCTTCACAATGATAAGCACAGAGACGAGATTTATGATGTATTTGAGCGTATCCAGCGCAACAGTAAGAAGATCCAGGCTAGAAAGCTTTTTGATTACAACATTGTCCTGATCGGGTTTATGGGAGCTGGAAAAAGTACGATCTCTGATTATCTTAGTACCATGTTTGCCATGGAAGTGGTTGAGATGGACCAGCTGATTGCAGAACGCGAAGGCATGAGTATTTCCGATATTTTTGAAACCTATGGGGAGGAATACTTCCGTAATATGGAAACCAATCTTCTGATCGAGATGCAGGAGAAGAAGAATGTGATCATTTCCTGTGGTGGTGGTGTGGCAATGCGTGAACGCAATGTCGCAGAGATGAAGAAAAATGGTCGTGTAGTACTCCTTACTGCACATCCACAGACCATTCTTGACCGTGTAAAAGACAGTGACGACAGACCGCTGCTCAATGGACACAAGAATGTAGAATATATCGAGCAGCTGATGGAAGCAAGAAGAGAAAAATACGAGGCGGCTGCAGATATCGTTGTAGATACAGATAACAAGACGGTTCTGCAGATCTGTGAAGATCTGATTCAGAAGCTTCTGGAAATGGATGAGAATCATGTTTAAGACCTTTTATCCGGACGAATATGTAGCGTCCACTTATGTACTGGATTTTGAAAAAATGTATCGGGAAGGCTGTCGTGGACTGGTATTTGACATTGACAATACGCTGGTTCCGCATGGAGCACCGGCAGATGAGAGAGCAATCTGTCTTTTTGACAGGCTGCGCAGCATCGGGTTTGATACATGCCTGATTTCCAATAACCAGGAACCACGTGTAAAGCCTTTTGCCGAAAAGGTGCAGAGCAAGTATGTGTTTAACGCGCATAAGCCTTCCACGAAGAATTATATAAAAGCCATGGAGCTGATGCAAACGGACAGAGGAAACACTGTATTTATCGGAGATCAGCTTTTTACGGATGTGTGGGGAGCGAAGCGTACCGGGATGAAGAGTATTCTGGTGAAGCCGATCAATCCAAAAGAAGAGATCCAGATTGTGCTGAAAAGATATCTGGAGAAGATTGTATTACATTTCTATAAAAAAGAGAACGAAAAGAGAATGTCCTGCAAGTAGGCAGGGCATTTTTTGATAAGAAATTCCGAAGGAACTTCCTATCAAATAAAAGGCACTGCGTGCCAAAGATGTGCACTCGCACGAAGATGAAGAATGTCGCAAGCGACTGCGCTCGGCGCGAAAATGTGCCAAGGCACATTCTTTTTAGTAAAGTAAATAGAAATCCCCCCGGTTCTCATAACGAGAACCAGGGGACATCAGGGGGAATATTATATTTACAAAATCTTATAAGTAGTCATGTTTGGCAAGAACATTCAGGATATTACGTCCTTCTTCTGTACCTTCGATGATGCGGCGGGCACGTACACTGTCACCGATGTTCATGATTTCAACATCTTCATCTTCGAATTCTTTACGGACTGCATCGAGGATCGGAGCGTTTGCTCTCATACCAAGACATACAAATCCATAATCAAATAGCATTTCTTCTTCATTTCCTTCTGGCGTTTTAACAAGGAAGGAATCTGCTTTAACTTCAAGAAGAGCAGTATTCGGACACTGTTTTACACCATATTTATCCATCAGTGCAAAGGTTCCGACTTTGGATACCGGATCAATTCCGTTACCGATTACCGGCATCATTTCCACAATGCTTACATCAGCGCCACGTGGAGCAAAGAATTCTACTACGTCAAGACCTACGGCACCGCCACCGATAACAACGACTTTTTTACCTTTCAGATCTTCTGGATATTCCATAACATGGTTGATCATATTTGTAATAGAAGAAACTTTTCCGCCCTCTTTGTCAATATTCTCATGAAGACCCTTGATCGGTGGAAGGAGCGGATTAGAACCGGTAGCATTTACAATAATGTTCGGGTTCATGCTTCTGATCATTTCAATCGTAGCTTCCGTGTTCTTGAAGATGAACAGGTTTTTCAGCTTGCTTGCGCGATGGATCAGATAGTTCGGGAAGTCAGCAAGTCTCTTCTTATCCGGGATCTTGGAGATCAGGGCGGCAAGTCCGCCGAGTTCAGGTTTCTTCTCGATCAGGAAAGTAGTGCATCCAACCTCGGCAGCTGTACATGCAGCTTCCAGTCCGGCAGTACCACCACCGATCACAACAACGTTGCAAGGCTTGTTGATTTTCTGCTTTTTGTAATCTTCGCCGCCATTTACAGACGGGTTAACAGTACAACGGATCGGACGGTTGATTCCGATACGGTGTCCTGCACATCCGATGTTACAAGAAATACATTTACGGATATCACATTCATCACCGAATTCTACTTTATTTACCCATTCCGGATCAGCGATCAGTCCACGTCCCATACCGATCAGGTCAGCATCGCCTCTTGCAAGAATATCTTCAGCAACCTGTGGGTTACGGATGTTACCCATTGTCATACATGGTTTGCCGTAACGTTCTTTTACAGCTTTTGCCATATAAGAACGCCATCCATCCGGAAGGTAATTGGCATCAATCTGGTACTGGATGGATCCGTTCAGACCGGCAGATACGTCGAATACGTCAACTTCTTCCTGGAAGTACTGCAGGTAATCAAGACAGTCATCCAAAGTATTTCCGCCATCCATAAATTCGTCCGCACTGATACGAACAAAGATAGGGAAGAATGGTCCAACCTGTCTTCTAACTTCTTCAATAACAAGTTTTGCAAGTCTTGCACGGTTTTCTAAAGATCCGCCGAATTCGTCTGTTCTCTTATTTGTAAGAGGTGAAAGGAACTGGCTTATAAGGTAAGAATGTCCTGCGTGGATTTCTACAGCGTCAAACCCTGCGATCTGAGCACGTTTTGCGGCTTCACCGTATTTTTTAACAATATGCATGATTTCATCTTTTTCCAGTGGACGCGGGATTTCACCGCCTGCTTTTGAAGGAACATCAGAAGCAGAAACCGGCTGCATATTGATACGTGCTGACTGTGCAGAAGCACCGGCATGATTGATCTGGATTGCAATGCAGGATCCATGTTTGTGTACTGTTTCGCAAAGTTTGAAAAGTCTTGGAATGTAGTTATCCTGATCGATACGAAGCTGTGTGGTTCCGTTAGATCCCTGTGGAGAATCAACGCTGGCGTTTTCTACGATGAGAAGTCCTGTACCGCCTTTTGCACGCTGTTCGTAATAATTGATATGAAGAAAACTCATTTCACCATTCTGTTCACCGTAGTTGGTTCCCATTGGAGTCATGACGATACGGTTCTTGACCGTCATATGTTTGATGGTAAATGGCTCGAAAATGTGTTTGTATTTGCTTTTCATTAGAAATTCCTCCGTAAAAATGACTTAATAATCAAAATAAAATGATGTGAGTGTCAAAAGCAAATTTTGCTACTCACTGATGTAATCGGATTGCTCCATTGCTATGCAATTCCTGCAATCCTCAAAAAATCTTAGTCACGCGAGGTTGTCTTATACCGGCTTGGGCGTACCGGTTTTTGTTAAATCCATTATAACTACAAAAAACTGAAAAATACAAATTGAAAATACATAGAAAAATAATAGAATATAACTATAGAAACAGTGAAAAAGATAAAAATAAAATTATACCAGGAAGACGGGAAGTGGAAAAAGATAGACAATTTAAACAAAACTATAGAATAATTAAATAATTTATGCTATGTTTAATATAAGAACAGGAAAGAGGGTGATGGTTTTATGAATCTGAATCAGTTGCATTACTTTGTGACACTAGCACATATAGAACACTATACCAGAGCGGCGGAAATGCTGTCCATTACGCAGCCAAGTCTCAGCCATGCCATCAGTATGCTGGAGCAGGAGCTTGAGACAAACCTGTTTGAAAAAAGAGGGCGTAACGTTGTACTGACAAAGTATGGAAAGGTATTTCTGGAATATGTAGAAGAAGCTTTAAAGATTCTGGACAGTGGTGTAAAAAAGACAAGGGCGTTGACAAGTGACACCGGCGGGGTGATCGATCTCGCATATATTTTTACGCTTGGAAGTGTATTTGTTCCACAGCTTGTAGGCGGTTTTTTGAAGGAACACGAAGATTGGAATGTGAATTTCCGTTTTTCTGTCGGAAATACGACAGAGATCATACAGGGGTTGAAAGAGGAGAAGTATGACATCGCTTTCTGCTCGCGAAAAGAAAAAGAATCCGGGATTGATTTTGTACCGATCGCTAAGGAAAAATTGGTTGTTGTTGTTCCAAGAGACCATGAGCTTGCCGGAAGAGGATCTGTTGATCTGAAGGAAACACTTCCTTATCCCCAGGTATATTTCACCAAGAACAGCGGGCTCAGACCGGTGATCGACCAGTTGTTTGAACAGACCGGAGGGACGCCGAAGATAGCATATGAGATTCTGGAAGATGCATCGATGGCAGGTCTTGTGGCAGAAAATTTTGGAATTGCGGTAATGCCGGAGATTCCTATACTTAAAAATCTGAATGTAGATGTACTGGATATTGAGAATCCACCATATGAACGTTATATATATCTGGCGAAGCTGAAGGAAAAATATCTGGCGCCGGTTGTAAAAGAATTTATTGAATATGTAAAAGAAAGCAATGGGAAGGCACTTTAATAGGCCTTCCCATCTCTTTTGACAAACTGGATGAAACGTTTGACAGCGGGAATCTGGTATTTGTCGCGGATGTATCCCATATAAACGGTGTGGGTAAGGTCTGCATCGGAAAGCGGGAGTACGGTTACATTTGCCTGATCAACCGCATCGACCCTGGCAACAAGGGCGATTCCGAAATCTTCGGCAACCAGGGCAGCAATTGCGTTTTCATCCGGACACTCACAGACGATGTTTACCTTCAGCTTCTTTTCTTTATAGAAGTTACGGGTGAAGCCACCGAGTCCGGAATAACGGTCATACCCGATCAGAGGATAGTCGGTAAGGTCACTGCAACAGACGGATTCTTTCTGGACAAGAGGATGTTCTTTTGGAGTAATTACAACCATATTCTGGTTCAGAATGGGTACAAAGGAAATATCCGGTTCATCCGCAACGAAAGAACCAAAGATCACATCGTGGCGGTCGGATTTGAGCCCCTGGATCATATCTGCAGTGTGCGTTTGGTTAAAATTGAAGGTTACATGCTTGTTGCGGTCTATATCCAGGAAGGATCGCACTGTATGCGGAATATAGTAGTTTGCCAGCGGAAATACATAGGCGATATCAATATGTCCGCCGCTTCCGGCAAGCTGCTTCATCTTATGCTCGGCAATATGTACCTCCTCGAGGATCCGGTTGACATGTTCCAGGAAGACGCGGCCGGATTTGGTGAGGACAACATTGCGTCCCTGATGTTCAAAAAGCATCAGTCCAAGTTCTTCTTCCAGAAGCGACATGGACCGGCTGAGGCTTGGCTGGGAGATCTTAAGTAATTCTGCAGCTTGTCGGAAATGCTGCAGTGTTGCTACTTTTTGGAAATATTCAAGCTGATTTAGCGTCATGGTAAAAAATCCTTTCTATATTATATAAAATAATCATACCATAACTGATGCCCAAAAGCTATCAAAAATACATATAAGATGTATTTGAACTATCAAATGATATCGTCTATAATTTAACTATCAAGAGGTTGTTTAAAAATTAACAAAAATTGGGCAAACGTTAAAAACATTCTCAAAGAACAAAGAAATAAATTTCGATGGAAGAAGAAAAGGAGAACAAATCATGGCAGAGAGAATTACAGGACACACAGAACTTATCGGACTTATGGCTTATCCAATCAGACATTCAAGCTCACCGGCAATGCATAATGAAGCATTTGCTTACCTTGGACTGGATTATGCTTACCTTGCATTTGAAGTTGACAACAGCACACTGGAAGATGCAGTAAAAGGACTTCGTGCTCTGAAAATGGTAGGATCTAACGTGTCTATGCCAAATAAAACAGTTGTTGGACAGTATCTGGACAAATTATCTCCGGCAGCAGAGCTTTGTGGAGCAGTTAACACAATCGTAAATGAAGATGGTGTTTTAACAGGACACATCACAGACGGTATCGGATTCATGCAGGCATTAAAAGATAACGATATCGATGTAATCGGAAAGAAGATGACAATCGCAGGTGCAGGCGGAGCTGCTACAGCAATTGAAATCCAGGCTGCACTTGACGGTGTAAAAGAAATCTCTATTTTCAACATTCATGATAAATTCTGGGCAAACGCTGAAGAAACAGTAAGAAAGATCAATGAAAAGACAAATTGCAAAGCTACTCTTTACGATTTGGATGACAAAGAAAAATTAAGAGAAGAAATGAACGATTCATACATCTTCGTAAACGGAACAGGTGTTGGTATGAAACCACTGGAAGGAATGTCAGTTGTACCGGATAAATCATTCTTCCGTCCGGAACTTATTGTTATTGATGTTCCTTACTCACCACTGGAAACAAAGATGCGTTCTATGGCAAAAGAAGTTGGATGTAAGACAATGAACGGTCTTGGAATGATGTTATTCCAGGGAGCAGCAGCATTCAAACTCTGGACAGGAAAAGAAATGCCGATCGAACACATGAAAGAAGTATTAAACATCAGATACGATGATTAATACCCGGCAGGCTTGTATTGAATTTAAGAAGAAATCGAAAAAATTTGAAAAACAGGAATGTGAGGAAAAGAGATGAATAAGAAATACATACCCAGCGCCCTGATCCTTTATTTAAACTACTTTATCCATGGTGTCGGATGTTCCATCCTTGGACAGGCAGTCATCAAGGAAGCACTTGCCGCTTCCTGGGGCGTAGAAGTTATGGCAATCACTGCAATTTCAGCAGCACTCGGACTTGGACGTCTGATCGCGCTTCCGTTCGCCGGACCGCTTTCTGACAAACTCGGACGTCGTATTTCAACAGCGATCGGTAGTGGATCCTATGCAATCTACCTGATCGGACTTGCACTTGCATTTAATGCAGGAACAAATGGCGGATATCAGATCGCATATATCTGTGCAATCGTTGGTGGTATCGCAAACTCTTTCCTGGATACAGGAATTTACCCGGCTGTTTCAGAAATCATTTACAAAGCACCGGGCGTTGCAACTATGGGGATCAAATTCTTTATTTCTGTATCGCAGATGCTTTTACCGTTCGTACTTGGTGTAACTGTCTCTACAACAGCAACAGGAGCAACCTCTTACAACACACTGTTCTATGCATGTGGAATCGTTTATCTTGTACTTCTGGTACTGGTTATGATCTTCCCACTCCCGGATACAGATCAGAAAGCAGCGGGAAAGAAAGAAGGCCTGATCGACAGCTTAAAGCATACCCATTTCTCTGTAGAATCCATCGCAATGATCCTGATCGGATTCACATGTACAGGTACTTTCCAGTTATGGCTGAACTGTGCACAGAACTTTGCAAAAGAGAATGTTGGCTGGGCTGATCCGTCCATCATGCAGACATACTATTCAGCAGGAACAATGCTTGCACTCGTTGTAACTGCACTTTTAACAAGAAAGATCAAAGACGTAAGATTTATCCTGGGATACCCGGTAATCTGTCTTGTAACAATGATCGCTGTTCTGGTTGGAAAGAGCCAGACACTTATGATTGCAGGTGCATTCCTGATCGGATGGGCAGGAGCAGGCGGACTTCTTCAGATCGCAACTTCTGTATGCAACATGCTTTTCCCGAAGATCAAAGGAACCGTAACAGCACTTGTTATGATCGCATCTTCCCTGTGTAACTACACCATCCTTACAGCAGCATCCAAAATGCAGCCGTCACAGGTTATGGTTATGAATATCGTTCTTACAGCAGTTGGAGTCCTTCTTGGATTATTTGTAAACTTACGTTATACTAAGATGGTAGAACAGGCTCAGGCTGACAACTAGAAAAAGGAGAAAACAGACATGAGTAAATATGTAGAAGTTCGTGGCGTTAAGATCGGTGAAGGAGTACCGAAAATCTGTGTACCGATCGTCGGAAAGACAAAAGAAGAAATTCTTGCAGCAGCAAGATCTTTTGAGGATGTTGCGCTTGATGTTGTAGAATGGCGTGTAGACTGGTTCGAAGGTGTATTTGACTTCGCACAGGTTGAAGATGTATTAAAAGACCTTCGTTCGGCGCTTGGCGAAACTCCGATTCTTTTCACATTCCGTACTTCCAAAGAAGGCGGCGAAAAAGCAATCGAAGCTGACGCATATGCAGAGCTGAACAAGAAAGCAGCAGCAACAGGACTGGTTGACCTTGTGGATGTAGAAGCATTTACAGGGGACGAAGTTGTAAAAGATATCATCGAAGGCGCGCATGCATACGGCGTAAAAGTCGTTGCATCCAACCATGACTTCGATACGACACCGGACAAAGACGATATCGTAGGACGCCTTGTGAAAATGCAGGAACTCGGCGCAGATATCCCGAAAATTGCAGTAATGCCACAGTGCAAAAAGGATGTACTTACACTTCTTGAAGCAACACGTGAAATGGCAGAAGAACATGCAGACCGTCCGATCATTACAATGTCTATGGCAGGTACCGGACTGATCAGTCGCCTGTGCGGTGAAGTATTCGGTTCAGCACTTACTTTCGGGGCAGTAGGAAAAGCTTCTGCACCTGGACAGATGAATGCATCAGATTTAAGAGAAATCCTGACTCTGATCGATAAGAGCATCTAGTGAAGAAACATCCGGAGAAGTCCTGTGGCGGATCCGTTATGTTTAACCTGAATGAAGAGTGAAAAAGGCAGGATAAAGACCCGCAGTCATACCGGGGATTCCGGTGGATTGCGGGCCTTTATCATATTCTGGTTTTGTTAAAAAACTAACCGATTTCTGAAAGTGAAAAATTATAGAAAATTTTGCTATTTAAAGAGATAAAAGCAAATAGAAAAAATAGACAAATTCTTCGGTAATTGATATCATTTTTGTATGATTACATGAATGGAGGGCAAATGCGAATGAAGAAAACAGTAATCTGGCTGGATAACTATCTGGAAGAATTTTTTATGGTGATAAGCCTGATTCTGATGACAGTGATCATGGGGATCCAGGTGTTTTCCAGATATGTACTCGGCTCAGCGCCGTCCTGGTCGGAGGAGATTACCCGTTACCTGTTTGTATGGTCGGGATTTTTGAGCGTCAGCTATTGCACAAAAAAATGTATTTCCATTAAGATCGAACAGTTTGTGTCAATTTTCCCACGAAGAGGGAAGGCACTTTTTAAACTGGTTAACCATACCTTTGAACTGATGGTATTTCTTTATCTGATACTGTTTGCGTTTAAGTATATGATGTCAGCAGTAGAGAGCGGACAGGTAAGTCCGGCGTGCCACATCCCGATGTATTATGTGCAGGCAGCACCGCTTGCAAGTTTTATCCTGGTAGCGATCCGTATTATCCAGCGATGGTTTGCAGAATTAAAAGTAGTAAGGGAAAAAGATGAGAAAGGAGAAAAAGCATGCCGGCAGCAGTAGTATTTATCTTATTTGTAATCTGTCTGATCATTGCCATTCCGGTATCGATCGCGCTTACGATCGCATCGGTCCTTCCGGGTGCTTTTGATCCATCCTTCACAGCCAGCGGACAGTTTGTGATCCGTTCTATGCTGGGAGGAATTGACAGCTTTCCGCTCCTTGCGGTTCCGATGTTCGTACTTTCCGGAATCATCATGGCAAGAGGCGGCATTTCCAAAAAATTATTTGATGTATTTTCCTATTTCCTTGGAAAGCTGACAGCGGGTCTGCCGTGCGCGGTCATTGTAACCTGTCTGTTTTATGGTGCAATCTCAGGCTCCGGACCGGCGACGGTTGCAGCAGTCGGAAGTATGACAATCCCGATTCTGATCGAGCTTGGATACGATAAGGATTTTTCCGCGGCAATCGTAGCCGTGGCAGGTGGTCTTGGAGTTATTATTCCACCAAGTATTCCGTTTATCATGTTCGGAAGTGCTTCCGGTGAATCAGTAAGTGACCTGTTTATCGCAGGGATCATTCCGGGACTTCTGATCGGCGGACTTCTGATGGTCTATGCAGTTTATTACTGTAAAAAGAATGGAGAGGACAAAGAAAAGATTCAGAAAGTAGTCGGGGAACTTCATGAGAAAGGACTTCTGAAGGTTTTAAAAGAAAGCTTCTGGGCACTTTTGAGTCCGGTTATCATTCTGGGATGCATCTATTCCGGAATTGCATCGCCGACAGAAGCGGCAGTCATTTCAGTGTTTTACGCACTGATCGTCAGCCTGTTTATTTATAAGACGATGACGTTTAAAGATATCTGGCCGGCACTGGTGGAAGGCGTGCGCACCTATGCACCGATCATGTTTATCCTTGCAGCATCGATTGCATTTTCAAGAGTTCTGACTTTGATGCAAATCCCACAGATGGTAAGCACCTGGATCCTGACGTACTTTACCAATAAGATCGTCCTGCTTCTGGTGATAAATGTATTCCTTCTGATCGTGGGAATGGTCATGGATACCACACCGGCAATCCTGATCCTGACACCGATCCTTCTGCCGATCGTAACAGCAGTCGGCATGAATCCGATCCACTTTGGAATCATGATGGTTGTCAACCTTGCAATCGGATTTGTAACACCGCCGATCGGAGTCAATCTGTTTGTGGCAAGCTCGCTTACAGATATCCCGATCATGCGGATTTCCAAACATGCGATGCCAATGATCGGCTACTTCCTTGTTGCGCTTTTGTTAATTACATTTATCCCGGCGATCAGCCTGGCACTGATATAGGAGGTAGCAGCATGAAGAAAGCAGTAAGAATGGCGGTAGCGGCAGGAATATGTGCGGCACTTGCACTCAGTGCGGGGTGTCAGAAAAAGACGGTTGCGGATGATGAAGTACAGCGATATGCATGGCCGCTTGCAACGGCAAGTCCGGAGGATACCGTAACACAGATCTATGCAGAAAAATTTGCGGAAGAAGTAGAAGAATTAAGTGATGGCAAGATGAAGATCCAGGTTTATCCGAACGGTACGATCGGAGGGGACAGAGAGCTTCTGGAGAGCTGTAAGGATGGGGATATTCCGTTTGTGATCCAGAATACCGCACCGCAGGTAACTTTCATGCCGGACCTTGCGGTGTTTGATATTCCGTGCCGATTCAGTACGATTGATGAAGTACGTGAAAAGGTAGATGATCCGGAGTTCTATGGGCTTCTGGAGGATGTCTATGAGAATGGCGGGTATAAGCTCCTTGGCTATGCAGACCAGGGATTCCGTGTCATGTCAACGAATAAAATGGTCGAATCATTGGCTGATTTTAAAGGACAGAAGATCCGTACCATGGAGAATTCCTACCATATGGATTTCTGGAAAAAACTGAAAGCATCTCCGACACCGATGAGTTTCAGTGAGGTGTATATCGGGCTGCAGCAGGGAACCATTGATGCCCAGGAGAATCCATACGAGGTTATCGTATCCAACAAGCTTTATGAACAGCAGGATTATGTGGTGGAAACCAATCACCTGCCGCATCTGATCTCTCTGATCGTCAGTGATGAATTTTTTCAGGATCTGCCGGAAGATAAGCAGGCAATCCTTGTAGAAGCTGCTGAGATCGCCAAAGAAGAGGCTCGCCAGGCATCGGATGACCGGATTGCAGACAAGATCAAAGTAATTGAGGACAGTGGAACACAGATTGTTACACTTAGTGATGAACTGAGAGCGGAAATCCGTGAGGCAGTGCAGCCGGTTTACGATGAAATCGAGAAAAATGTGGATAAAAAACTCTATAATGCCTATATGAAATAGCAAAAAAATACGGAAAATCAGGGAAATCTGTAATTGATTGAAATTTTTTGTTGAAAAATAGAGTTTTTTATTATAGAATTATAAGTAATGTATATAAAAAGTAAAAGGAATGCCCCAGGGCATATATAAGGAGGATATTACAATGATTTCAGCAGGCGATTTTAGAAATGGTCTTACAGTACTGATCGAAGGTAACATTTATCAGATTCTGGAATTCCAGCATGTAAAACCGGGAAAGGGAGCAGCTTTCGTTAGAACAAAACTTAAAAACATCATCAGTGGTGGTGTAGTAGAAAAGACTTTCCGTCCGACAGAGAAATTCGATACCGCTCATATCGACAGAAAAGATATGCAGTATCTGTATTCTGATGGTGAACTCTATCACTTCATGGATGTTGAGACATTCGACCAGATCGCAGTTGATGGAGATACAGTAGGAGATTCCCTCAAGTTTGTAAAAGAGAACGAGATGGTTAAAGTATGTTCACATGAAGGTAACGTATTCTCAGTAGAGCCGCCGATCAGTGTGGAACTTGAAGTTACAGAGACAGAGCCGGGAGTAAAAGGTGATACAGCTACAGGTGCTACCAAACCGGCTATCGTTGAGACCGGAGCAAGTGTTCTTGTACCGCTTTTCGTTAACCAGGGTGACAAGATCAAAATTGATACCCGTACAGGAGAGTACAGCTCAAGAGCATAATCCTTTCGTCATAATTCACAAAATTAAGACAGAGATAAAAGCCGAAAGCGGAGGCAGGTCCTCATGCTTTCGGCTTTTTTGCATGTCAATGCCATTTTGGAGGGAAAAAGAATGTTCTTGTAATCTGAAAAAAGGGCAGATATAATTGGCAGTACACACCTGCTTGAATGCAGGTGATATTCAAATCATAAGCTGCCTTAAGATGGCAGAAAAGGTTTTTTGCGGCGCATGGCTTTCGGGAAGGAGAACGGATGAATTATACAGAATTTATGAATGCTATGTTATGCGAGATCAGAGGACAGGTAGATGCGCAGGTGAGGACGGAGTTGTACACCGTGACGAAGAATAATGGAACCAGAAGAACAGGGATTCTTTTTAAGCAGGAGGACAGCAACCTTGCACCGACGATCTATCTGGAGGAATTTTACCAGAAGTATCTGAAGGGGCAGCAGGTACCGGATCTGGCGGATTCCATTTGCAGTATTTATCAGGAGATACGGGTGAAGAAGACCTGTGATTGTCAGAATCTGTTTGATTTTAATCATGTAAAAGAGCATATCGTGTACAAGCTGATCCGGCGGGATGCCAACGAAGAACTGTTAAAGCAGATTCCTTATGAGCCGTTCCTGGATCTGGCAGTGGTCTATTATATCCAGATAGACAACACACGCTTTGGCTCGGCGGCGATCCAGATCCGCAACGAGCATCTGCGGTACTGGCGTGTAGAAAAGGAAGAGATCCGCCGTCTTGCCGAGAAGAATACACCGCGGATCTATCCGGTGCAGATCCGGCAGATTGTGCGCTTTATGTATGTGGCGACGAACGAGCAGTGCAGTCTGGGGGCAGCAGTGATGCGGTATCCGGATTTCCGGGAAAGGGTCAGGGGGATGATCAGAGGGGATTTCTATATCCTGCCAAGCAGTATCCATGAAGTGATACTGGTGCCGGAAAGCTTTGGACTGGAGCCGGAGCGGATGCAGGAAATGGTAAAAGAGATCAATCAGACCGGAGTGGCACCGGAGGAAGTACTTTCGGATTCCGTGTATTACTTTGATGGGGAGGAGATTCGGATCGTGGCGAAGTAGGGATAGATTATAAACGTGTATAGAGTAGGGAAAATTGACAGGGAAATATACCATTGTATAGCAGAGGATATAGTAACAGATGAAGTTATTATAACTGTTGTGCAGATTATGCATATTCGGGAAAGACATCCCAATGATTATGAACTTTTTTCTACATACTTTGACGAGATAATACGGGATCCGGATTATATAATTGAAGCGAAGAAACCCAATACAGCGTTGATACTAAAAGAAATTAAGGACGTTAAAGAAGTATTTAAAATGGTTTTACGTTTGATTACATCAAAGGATAATCTGGACTACAAAAATTCAATTATCACATTTATGAAAATAGATGATAAGGAATGGAACAGGCTGCTGCGCAACAAGAAAATTCTTTACAAAAGAGAATAATATTGATATACTGAATGTAGAGAAAAAGTCATTCATATGATTATCTAAGGTGGAAGATTTCGTGCGATCCACACGCCGATGGTATAGACAGGGGAAACCTGAGAGATGCAGGAGAAGCGCACGCCTGCTGGATAATCATTTGAAGAAGACTTAAAGAGGTGTCGCAGGTTTGCGGCACCTTTTTGTGTATACGATGAGCCAAGTGCAGATTTGTGCTTGCACAAGAATCTGTATTTTGCGAATGTACATCACCTGGCTGTTAAGCGAGATGGTGTACAAAGTATACGAATCAAGTAGGAGTCAGCTTACGTAATCATACAATAGAAATAAAGAAAGGAATTCCGAGCATGAACACAGAAATTTTAGTAATTGAAGATGACGACCTGGTAAGACAGGGAATCGTAGATATCCTGGAACTAAAGGGATGGAATGCGGTTGCAGCGAAGTCTTGTAGCGAAGCACTCGTAAGGATTCGAGGAGAAGAATATATGCTGTATGTACTGGATATGAAGCTGCCAGACGGGAACGGAATCATGCTCTGCAGGGAGATCCGCAGATATACAGACAATCCGATTCTTTTCTTATCAGCCTATGACAGTGAAGAATTTATCGTAGAAGGATTTGAAGCGGGAGCAAATGACTATGTGATCAAGCCTTTCCGCACATTTGAATTTATTGCGAGAATCAAGGCTTTGCTGCGACGTACCGGTATGCAAAACGGCAAGAAAGTGAAAAAAGGAATCAAAAGCGGAAAATATGAACTGGATTTGCAGAAGCAGATTTTGCAGAAGGATGGTGTCCGAATCGATCTTACAAGGACCGAATATCAGATTCTGTGCAGCCTTCTTGCAAACGCACCGAATCTTGTTGCGAGGGAGTTCTTGTTGGACACTATCTGGGATTTCAATGAAAATTATATCGATGACAATACCTTGTCTGTACATATGAACCGGCTGAGAAAGAAGCTGACTGCAGAAAATGAGCAGGATCCGATTGAGACAAAGCGTGGAGTCGGTTATGCATGGACGCTGAAAGCTGAGGATGTGTATGATGAGATCTGAGAGAAAGACGGAGAAATGGAGAATACCGGGAAAATGGACTCTGATTTTTCTTTTGATATTGCTGGCTTTTTATGGATACCAGAATATTCTTGCAGAAAATTATGAAAGACAGGTTGTTTCCTGGATCGGACAGACAGAAAAAGACAGAACGGTTTCTGCCTTTATAGAACCGGATGAAGAAGCATATCAGAAGGGCTGCGAGGCATTGAAAGAGGCAGGGTATGAAGAGACAGGAAAAATCTGGCTGGAAAAGAGAATCCGAAGTTACGGAATAGGTGTGTTTGTGGCTGCGATCGGCATCATCTGCATTGTTGGTCTGCTGACAGAACTGCACATGGAGAAAAGACGGAAAAAAGCACTGGATAATCAATTGGCAGAAAAAGATAGGGAACTGGAAGCAAAGCTGGCGGAAGAAAAAGAATTTCTGCATCGTGACCGGCAGAAAATGGGAACTTACATGGAAAATATTTCCCATCAGCTAAAAACACCGATTGCGGGAACACTTCTGAATCTGGAGGTGCTTCTTGTGACAGAAGAGGATGAAAAACGGTATCAGAAGCTGGAAGACTGTGTGAAAAAGGTGCAATGGATGTCCGATATGACGATCGTGCTTCTTAGGATTGCGCAGATTGATTCCGGGAAAATTTGGATGAAGCGGAAAAAAGAAAATCTGACCGGACTGATCGAAGAATGTATAGACAGAACACAGCCTTTAGCGGAAGAAAAAGGCGTTGGATTTGAAAAGAATGTTCCAAAAGAATGCCTGCTTTCCTGTGACGGATTCTGGCTGAAAGAGGCAATGGAAAATGTACTGAAAAATGCCATAGAATATGCAGATATAGGAAGCAGGATTCAGATTCTGCTGAAAGAAGATACGGACTATTACAAGCTGTATATCACCAATCAGGGGAAACGGATTGAAGAAGAGAAAAGAGAGCTGATTTTTGACCGTTTCTACCAGATGGGACAGGGAAGTGGAATTGGAATCGGTCTGCATCTGGCAAGGGAAATTGTCACGCTCCATCAGGGAACACTGAAGGTTGTGGATCGAAGCGGCTTGGAAGAGACGGTAAATTTCCAGTTTATCCTGCCGAAGATGATCGCAAAAGACCATGCGCAGGAAGAGAGAAATCTTACGATTTCGTAAGATTAGGGTAAGTGAAACGAAAGACAGATCTGCTATAGTAAGACTAACAAATGAAGGAGGTGACAGAAGATGAAAACCGTAATCAGACTGGACAAGGTAAGTAAAAGCTATATTCTTGGTGAAAAGAAAATCACAGCATTAAAGGAGTTTTCTTTTGAAGTGAAAAGTGGTGAATTTGTGGCCGTGATGGGACGAAGCGGATCCGGGAAATCGACTTTTCTTAAGATTGCAGGAACACTGGAAAAGCCAGATACCGGAGCAGTCTTCCTGAATGGAATACAGATCAACGGGCTTTCCCAAAAGAAGATCTGCAAGATCCGGCAGAAGAAAATCGGGTTTATTTTTCAGCAGTATCAGTTATTGCCGGAGTATACGATCTGGGACAATGTATGTATGCCGCTTTATATCGCGCATACGGTACCGGATAAAGCTTATATCCGACAGCTTCTTGAAAAGGTCGGATTATGGGACAGGAACGGAGATTATCCGGATCAGTTATCTGGTGGAGAGCAGCAGAGAGTGGCAATTGCCCGTGCAATGGCAGCAAAGCCGGGAGTGATCCTTGCGGATGAACCGACCGGGAATCTGGACTATCAGACTGGACAGGAGATCATGAAACTGATCTGCGCATCCAGAGAGCTTTACCGTCAGACAATTGTCATGGTGACACATGATATGGACAGTGCCAATTATGCGGACAGGATTGTGTATATGGAAGATGGTGCATTGCGATGAAAAGAGAGAAAAGACATGGAATTGAACGGGAACTCAGTATAAAAAGAATCCGCAGCCAGAAGAAATACAGTATCCTGATAGTCTCAGTCCTGCTTCTTACCTGCACACTGATTCAGATTGGTTTTCAGATGTCGGAAGGATTGAAAGCCGCATATGTCGAGAATCGTAAAGCAGTATATGGGGAGTGGGAACAGGTATTTTTGGATATGGATGAAAGCTCGGTAAAAGTGGCAGAAGAGAATCCATTTCTTGCACAGACCGGGGAAATAAGTATCTATGGGGCGATCGCCGGAGATTATCTGGAAAACCGTCAGATGAATATCGGGACAATGGACGAGACGGCGTGGAAGCTTGGTAGACTGGAAATGAAAGAAGGACGCCTGCCGGAAAATGAGCATGAGATCGTAATGGAATACAGTACACTTCGCTCACTTGAATATGAGGAGATGCTTGGAAAAGAGATTACACTGGATATTACACCGGCGCTTTCCATTCTGGATCAGGGGGAATCAAAAAGCTATTCGTATACTTTATGCGGGATCCTAAAAGATTATCAGATAAACTGGGAAATCTGCAACCGGCATCGGTTTCCAACTGGAATTGTGACACAGGAAGGCGGGAACAGGATCGGCTCTGTTCAGGATATGCATATGCTTGTAAAAGCGAAAGAAGGCAGTGAAAGTGTTTATAAAGATCTGAAAGACAGCGAAGAATTTACCTACGGCATGGATGACAATGTGGAACAGGACAAACTTTCTGATGTAAGTCTTCCGTATATGGATTTTCTGGAAAATATCCGTTTTCTGATTGGTGGTGCGTCGATCTGTATCCTGTTTCTTACGGTATCGCGTTCGATTATCTCAAGAGAACAGTTCTGGAGGTTCCTGGATGCACTTGGAATGAGAAGAGGGCAGATGTACCAGATTATTTTCTGGGAAGCAGTTCTGTTTGGTGTAGGAGCTGTTATTGTTGGAAATCTTGCAGGGATTGGGATTTACCAGCTGGTTATCCCTGCTTTTGAAAAGATAACCGAGCAGACATTACCACAGGCGATTGCATGGGAAGGAGTCCTTTTTGAAACTGGCTTCAGTATCTTATGTATTGCTGCAAGTTATGGACTCAGTGCAGTACAGCTTTGCATACTTCTGAAAGAAAAAAAGAAGAAAGTTCAGAAAAGAAGGGGAAAGTACAGGAAGATCGTCCGATTCACGCCGGGAAGAGTTTTACTTCATAAATGGCAGATGCATCGTGTGCGTAAGAGTGTAGAAATTGTTCTTCTGGCAAGTGCTTTGCTGATCGTGGGATTTGGAAAGATGGAAATATCAACCAGACAGGAAGAACTGAAAGTATATCAAAGGCTGACAGGAAATGGATACTATTTGAGTACAATGGAGATTACGAATTCTCCGGGAATTTCCAGGCAGACAGTTGATAAACTGGAACAGGTTGCCGGAGTAACTTCTGTAGAACAATATCATAACAATGAAAAAGAGGAGTTCTGGATTGATCTGTCAGAATATGCTGAAAGCGAGTATTTTCAGAAAGTAGTCGAAACATTGGTGGCATATCTGAATGAGACATCAATAAAGGAAAAGATATCTATTGAGAAAGTAAGATTGTCTTTGCTTACAATAGACAGATGGCAGGATATACAGCGTTTTCTGAGAAATCTGGATGAAGGCAGCCTGACAAAAGAAGAATTTGAACAGGGAGATTTTTGCATTCTGGATCTTACAGAGTTGCAGGAATATGACGGAAAATATCTGAGTGCAGTCAGCCCGGACGGACAAGGAATATCAGAAGATACGGTACAGGTTGGTGATGAACTTCCGGTTTATACATTGAATGAGAATGGAAGTAGAAACGAAAATCCGATTCCAGTAACAGCGATTTTACGTGGCATGAAGGAAGAAGATGTGCGGAATCCACAGATAGGTGGATCTGGTATATCGATGATTGTTGGAAAGAATTTCTGGAAGAAATTTGGGAAAAGCAGAATTATGGAATATGATCAGATCGTAAAAATTCTGGTATCGGATGATGCGGATGCGTATGATACGGAAGGGCATATTCTAAGTATTTTAAAACAGGGAACAGCTGTAAAGGTGCAGAATAACCATGAAGAGTATAAGAAAATACGTCAGGAATTATATTCCTTTATAGGAATGTACAGCATTTTTGCAGTGTTTTACATGATTCTGATTTCCATAGTTTTGTATCAGATGTTTCTTGCGGAGAAGCAGGAAGAAAAAAGAGAAGGGGAAATCTTACAGTCACTTGGAATGGAAGAAAAGTTCCTGAAGAAAATGCATCGGATAGAAGTTCTTTGGATGACAGGATGCGCAGGAGTGATTGGAGTTCTTACGTTATGGGGTGCTTGCCGACTGATATAGAGGAGGCTTTGAAGAAAGAATAAATTAGTTGAAAGCAGCCGGAAATGGCTGTAATATAGGCTGGATTTTTCTTGATCATTATTGGTGTTCTGCTGATTCAGGCAAAGCGTATAGAAGCAAAAGAACGGATTCAGGTGGGAATTGGATTAGTGGCAATAAAAAAGACTGTCAAGCCATAAAAGCTTCACAGTCTTTTCACGTCCCTGATCAGAATCGAACTGACGCACCCGCCTCCGGAGGGCGGTGCTCTATCCACTGAGCTACAAGGACATTTACTAATATAGCACTTGCCCAGAAAAAAATCAAGAAGAAATTTCGAACAGGACAAGTAAAACGGGATGAACAGAATAGCAGCCGAAATACCATTTGAAAGTGATTTGATACACAGAGTTGGCATCAGCATAAAGCAATTTTAATGCAGAAAAAGAATAAATAATCGCTTCGACAAAACCAGTCAAAACAAGTCTTCCTTCGCTATTGACGCAAAAGCGGGCATTGCGTATGATAGGTGGCAAAGGAGGAAATGCCATGTCGGAAGAAAAAAGGATGCCCGTCCTTACAGGCCAAAAGAAGCAGATTTTCTACACTGGTCTTGTGTATCTGCTGGTCTGCTTTATGACGGCGGGAGTCACCGTTTTTCTTACGAAAGAGAAAAAAGATGAGGTAAAAGAAGTAAGTGCAGTTGTTACAGAAGAGCCAAAAGTAAATACCGGATATGCAGCGATGGAAACCAATCCACTTCTGGAGAACCGGGACGAAGAGCTTGCGAATGCAGTAGAAGCATACTATCAGGAACTTTCCGGAAAAGAAGTCTATGCCGAAGCATACGATGGGATTGCGATTTACACGAAAGACGGCAAAGCAAAAGGCAGCAGGATCCTGTATGTACGGTACAATATGAAGATCCGTGGAATTTACACTGAAGTACCGGGACTTGAAACCTTATATGCGGTCAAGGACAAAGATGGAAAATTTGATATTCAGGCAGAGATCTCTGACGAGCAGATTCAGACGATAATTGAAGAAGTTTCCGCACAGACAGATGTGCAGGAGCTGTTTGCACAGGTAGAAGCGGATTATGAACAGGCACTTGGTTCAGATGCAATGCTCGCACAGGCGGTGGAAGATCTGAAAAATGCAGTGGATCAGTAACACTGTAAATACAGCGAGCCAGTAACGTCTGAAAAAAGCGGTAAAGTCTATGAAAAAATGTTGTGCGTCAGCAGAAGTGGATGCTGTCTTGCCAAAAATTCATAAAGAATGCAGAATTTCAGGCAACATCCAGTCTCCGGATTGCGATTTTCTATTGCGCTTACATAAGGATTCAGATATAATAAATAAAGCGGCGCAGGCAAAGAGTCTGCGCTAACGTTTATGATGAAAAAGAGAGGAACGATCGATACTATGAAGAAGATCCTGGATCTGATTACAGAAGAAATGGAACAGGCATTTGCAGATGCCGGATACGAGAAAGAACTGGCGCGTGTTACACTTTCCAACCGCCCGGATTTATGTGAATATCAGTGCAATGGTGCGATGGCAGGTGCAAAAAAGTACCACAAAGCACCGATCATGATCGCAGAAGAAGTTGTGGCAAAGATTCCGGAGAACGGATATATCAGCGGAGCAGAAGCAGTTAAGCCAGGTTTCATCAACCTGAAGACCAACCCGGCAGCAGTCGCAGATTATCTGAACCAGATGGAAGCAGACGAAAAGCTCGGCGCGGAAGAAGTAGAGAATCCAAAGACAATCGTTATTGATTACGGCGGACCGAACGTGGCAAAACCGCTTCACGTCGGACATCTCCGCTCCGCGATCATAGGAGAAAGCGTAAAGAGAATCACCCGTTTTATGGGCAATAAAGTGGTTGGTGATATCCACCTTGGAGACTGGGGATATCAGATGGGACTGATTATCACAGAACTGAAGAAACGCCAGCCGGATCTTCCGTATTTTGATGATAATTTCACCGGAGAATATCCAAAAGAAGCACCATTTACCATCAGTGACCTGGAGGAAATCTATCCGGCAGCGTCTGCTTATGCAAAAGAGCATGATGATTACAGAGAAGAAGCACTGGATGCGACCTTCCAGCTGCAGAGCGGAAAGCGCGGTTACCGTGCAATCTGGGATCACATTATGAATGTGTCTGTGACAGACTTGAAGAAAAACTATGCGAACCTGAATGTCGAATTTGATCTCTGGAAAGGGGAATCTGACGCGCAGAAGTACATTCCGGATATGGTGGAAAGGCTGAAGAAGGAAGGTTATGCGCATATTGATAACGGAGCACTCGTGGTAGATGTCAAAGAAGAGACCGATACCAAAGAGATCCCACCGTGTATGATCCTGAAGTCCGACGGTGCAGCACTTTATGATACCACAGACCTTGCAACACTGGTAGAGCGTGAAGAACTGTTCCAGCCGAACGAAGTCATCTATGTAGTTGACAAACGTCAGGAACTGCATTTTGTACAGGTATTCCGCTGCGCGAAGAAGACCGGCATTGTAAAAGAGGATACAAAACTTACTTTCCTTGGATTTGGTACGATGAATGGAAAAGACGGAAAACCGTTCAAGACCAGAGAAGGCGGCGTTATGCGTCTTGAGAACCTGATCCGCGAGATCACAGAAAAGATGTATGAAAAGATCACAGAGAACCGTACAGTATCGGAAGAAGAGGCAAAAGCAACAGCGAAGATGGTCGGAATGGCTGCGATCAAATACGGAGACCTCTCCAACCAGGCAGCAAAAGACTATGTATTCGATGTAGACAGATTCACTTCTTTTGAAGGAAATACAGGTCCGTACATCCTGTACACCATCGTTCGTATCAAATCAATCCTGAACAAGTACAAAGAATCAGGAAAGAGTATGGACGATATCAAGATCCTTTCGGCTACAAGTGAGAGCGAAAAGGCTCTGATGCTGGAAGCTGCGAAGTTTGGCAGTGTGATGGAGAATGTATACGAAGAACTTGCACCACACAAGATCTGTGCATATATTTATGATCTTGCAAATGCATTTAACCGTTTCTACCATGAGACAAAGATCCTGGCAGAAGAGGATGAACAGAAGCAGAAGAGCTACATTGCCCTTCTTACACTGACAAGAGACATTTTGACAACCTGCATCGATCTGCTTGGATTTGAAGCACCGGAAAGAATGTAAAAATGCAGAAGCATCAGAAGTAATGACAATACGATAAAGAGGCGAGGACATATGACAGAGAAATTGTTTTACACAGACAGTCACCTGCAGGAATTTACTGCGGAGGTTGTGTCCTGCCGCCCGTGTGATAACGGATATGAGGCAGTTCTTTCAAGAACTGCCTTTTTTCCAGAAGGCGGCGGTCAGGCAGCAGATACCGGAGTGATTGACGGGATCAGAGTATATGATGTACAGGAAAAAGGAGAACAGATCTTTCACTATCTGGAAGGAGAACTGGAAGAAGGAAAGACCGTGACCGGTCAGATCGACTGGGACAAACGTTTTTCACGGATGCAGCAGCACAGCGGAGAACATATCGTATCGGGAATCGTTCATGCACGTTTTGGATATGATAATGTGGGATTCCATTTGAATGATGAGCTGTGCACTCTGGACTTAAGTGGTCCGCTCACGAAGGAGGAGCTTCGCGAGGTGGAAAATGCGGCAAATGAAGCGGTATTTGCAAATGTACCGGTTCAGATAAGTTATCCGTCCAAAGAAAAATTGAAGACGTTGGATTACCGCAGTAAGATAGAGATTGACGGACAGGTGCGTATCGTGACGATACCGGGATATGACGTGTGTGCCTGTTGTGCACCGCATGTGTATTTTACCGGAGAGATCGGTCTTATCAAACTGGTGCAGAGTCAGAATTATAAAGGCGGTATCCGGATCACTATGCTGTGCGGAAGAAGGGCACTGAAGGATTATCAGCAGAAAGAAGAAAGCGTGAAGGCGATCATGGGAAGCCTTTCAGCGAAGGAAGAATTGATTGCTGAAGCAGTTGAACGCGTAAAAGAGGAATGTACACAGCTGAAGAGTGAACTTGCAGAGACAAGATATCAGATTCTTGAAGCACAGGCAGAAAAAATTCCGGAGGGACAGAAAAAGGTCTGTATTTTTGATAGCAAATTAAGTGGGAATGAACCACGTGAGCTTATGAACCTTGTACTGAAAAAAGGAACAGAAGTATGTGCGGTATTTGCAGGAAACGAAGAGAGTGGATACCGTTATGTGATCGGCAGTGAGACAGAGGATGTGCGCCCGTACAGCAAGATTCTCAAAGAACAGTTTGACGGAAGAGGCGGTGGAAAACCGGTCATGGTACAGGGTTCTGTAAATGGAAGTGAAGAGGCAATCCGAAAAGTTTTTGAGTAAGAGAAGGCGGAGATGAAGAATGCGAGACAGGAAAACAGGGAGAATTATCTGGTATTTGTTCAGTGCGGTTCTGATCAAATGGGGTGTGGAGATCGCAGTAGCGACATTTGCACTTTCCTGCGGTCTACGCAGCAATATGGGAATTGGGGCAGTCTCTTCGATCATCACGATCCCAATGATTGTGTGGATCTACCGGAAAGATCAGGGACGCTATGAAAAGCAGCAGGAATCCTGGTGGAAATATAAAGCGGCTTCCCGATATGGAATGTGGCTTGTTATGATCGTCGGTGCAGTGACTGCGTGTGTGGCGATGAATGATATCGTCATGCTGATGAATATGCAGAGGATCAGCCAGGTTTATCAGAGCACAGAGCAGATCATTTACAGTGCACCGCGTTGGCTTCAGCTGGCGGGAGCCGGGATTCTGGCTCCGGTCGCAGAAGAGCTTGTTTACCGCGGGATGATCTACCGGCGGATGCGCGAGAGCCTTACCGCTGTGCAGGCAGGTGTGTTTGTATCCATTTTGTTCGGTGTCGGTCATGGAAATCTGCCACAGGGACTTTATGCAATGGCACTCGGACTTCTGCTTGCCTGCATTTATGAGAAATTCCGGAATATTGCAGCTCCGATTCTGTTCCATATTGTTGTGAATATTACGTCATTATTGCTTTCGTGGTATGGGGGCTTTGAATGGATTCTGGGAACAGAGGGAAAAGCAGTTGGAATTACTGTACTGGCTACGTTGATTACTGTTATAATTTATGTAAAAATAAAAAATATAAGACAAGAAATACGATAATTAACTGAAAAATACTGAAAAAGTTTACAAAATAAATAATATCTGACAATTTCTGTAAAATTAGGGGTTTACTTTTGCAGACAAATGCTGTATAGTGTTAAATCATAAAAGCAACAACAAAACCGTTTTACAGAAAGGGCAGGTTATATGAGTGTAATACAACAAAATACAGAACAAGGCTTATACAGCCCTGATTTTGAGCATGACAACTGCGGTATCGGAGCTGTTGTGAACATCAAAGGGCAAAAGAGTCATGATACAGTCGCAAATGCGCTGAAAATCGTAGAAAATCTTGAACATAGAGCTGGCAAGGATGCCGAAGGGAAGACAGGAGACGGTGTAGGAATACTGTTACAGATTTCGCACAAGTTCTTTACAAATGTCTGTCGTCCCCTCGGCATCTTTTTAGGTTCTGAGAGAGATTACGGTGTGGGAATGTTTTTCTTCCCACAGGACGAACTGAAAAGGAATCAGGCAAAAAATATTTTCGAAGTTATTGTCGAAAAAGAAGGACTGAAATTCCTTGGATGGAGGGAAGTGCCGATCCGTAAAGAGATCCTTGGAAAGAAAGCACTCGAATGCATGCCGTGCATTATGCAGGGATTTATCGAACGACCGAAAAAAGTAAAACAAGGACTGGATTTTGACCGCAGACTTTATGTGGTAAGAAGAGTCTTTGAACAGAGCAGTGATGATACCTATGTAGCATCCCTGTCAAGCAGAACCATCGTGTACAAAGGAATGTTCCTTGTAAAACAGCTCCGGATGTTCTTTGAAGATCTGCAGAACCCGGATTATGAATCTGCAATTGCAGTTGTACATTCCAGATTCAGTACAAACACTAATCCAAGCTGGGAAAGAGCACATCCGAACCGTTTCATCGTACATAACGGAGAGATCAATACCATTCGCGGCAATGCAGATAAGATGCGGGCCAGAGAGGAAAACATGGAATCCGAGCATCTGGAAGGAGAGCTTTATAAAGTCCTTCCGGCAATCAATACCGCAGGTTCCGATTCTGCCATGCTGGATAACACGCTGGAATTCATGGTGATGAGTGGCATGCCGCTTCCGTTGGCAGTTATGATCACCATCCCGGAGCCATGGGCACAGAATGCAACGATGTCACAGAAAATCAAGGATTTCTATCAGTATTACGCAACGATGATGGAGCCATGGGACGGACCGGCATCCATCCTGTTCTCAGATGGAGATATTTTAGGAGCCGTACTTGACCGAAATGGACTCAGACCTTCCAGATATTACATCACAGATGATGACACACTGATCCTTTCTTCTGAGGTTGGTGTTCTGGATATCCCGCCGGAGAAGATCGTAGTCAAAGAAAGAATCCATCCAGGTAAGATGCTTCTTGTTGATACTGTTCAGAGGCGTGTCATCGACGACCAGGAACTGAAAGAAGAATATGCGGCAAGACAGCCTTATGGCGAATGGTTGAACAGTCAGTTGGTCAATTTAAGCGATTTAAAGATCCCGAATCAGAAAGTACCGCAGTATTCTAGAGAAGAATGCCAGAGACTGCAGAAAGCATTTGGATATTCTTACGAAGAAGTGAAGACTTCTATTTTAAATATGGCAATGAATGGAAGCGAAGGAATCGGAGCCATGGGTATCGATGCACCACTTGCCGTTCTTTCTGAGCAGCATCAGTCTTTGTTTGGATATTTTAAACAGTTATTTGCACAGGTAACGAACCCGCCGATCGACGCGATCCGTGAAAAAATCGTGACTTCGACAACGGTATATGTCGGAGAAGAAGGAAACCTTTTGGAACAGAAAGAGGAAAATTGTCATGTACTGAAGATCAATGATCCGATCCTGACAGATACCGATCTCCTGAAGATCCGTAACATGAAAGTCGACGGTTTCCGTGTGGCAGAAATTTCTACTACTTATTATAAAAACTCCAGCCTGGAAAAAGCGATCGATTATCTGTTTATCCAGGTAGACCGTGCAATCCGTGAAGGCATGAATATCCTGATCTTAAGTGACAGAGGTGTGGATGAATATCATATTGCGATCCCGTCCCTGCTTGCAACCTCAGCGGTTCATCAGCATCTGGTAAGAACTAAGAGAAGAACAGAGGTTGCCATGATCCTTGAGACCGGAGAACCAAGAGAAGTACATCATTTCGCAACGCTTTTGGGATATGGTGCATCTGCAATCAACCCGTATCTTGCACATGAATCGATCAAACAGTTGATCGATACAGATATGCTTCAGAAAGATTATTATGCAGCAGTCAATGACTATAATGAAGCTGTTATAAGCGGAATTGTCAAAATTGCATCGAAGATGGGAATTTCCACGATCCAGTCTTATCAGGGATCCATGATCTTTGAAGCGATTGGATTAAAACCGGAATTCATTGAAAAATATTTCACCGGAACTGTCAGCCGTGTCGGTGGTATCGGACTGGAAGAAATTGCAAAAGATTATATGGCAAGGCATTCCGAGGCCTTTGATCCGCTGGGACTTTCCGTAGATCTGACGTTGAACAGTGTGGGACAACACAAGTCGAAGAGCGGTGGTGAAAAGCATCTGTACAACCCGAGAACGATCCATATGCTCCAGCAGTCTACAAGGCGCGGGGATTATGAAATGTTCAAGCAGTACACGCAGATGGTTGATGAAGAATCCAAAGGAATCACACTCCGTGGACAGATGGACTTCAATTATCCAAAGAAAGGAGTTCCGCTTTCAGAAGTAGAGAGTGTGGATTCGATCGTGACCAGATTCAAGACCGGTGCAATGTCTTACGGATCAATTTCAAAGGAAGCACACGAAACCCTTGCCCTTGCAATGAATGCACTGCACGGTAAGTCAAACTCCGGTGAAGGCGGAGAGGATATCGAGCGCCTTGGAACCGACAGAGGTTCTGCGATCAAACAGGTTGCCAGTGGACGTTTTGGTGTTACAAGCAGATATCTTGTCAGTGCAAAAGAGATCCAGATCAAGATGGCGCAGGGAGCAAAACCTGGAGAAGGTGGACATCTGCCGGGGGGAAAGGTTTACCCTTGGGTAGCAAAAACCAGACATTCTACGCCGGGTGTGGGACTGATCTCACCGCCGCCGCATCACGATATTTACTCGATCGAAGATCTGGCACAGCTGATCTATGACTGTAAAAATGCAAACAAGGATGCAAGAATTTCTGTCAAACTGGTATCTGAAGCCGGTGTCGGAACGGTTGCAGCGGGTGTTGCAAAAGCAGGAGCCGGACTGGTTCTGATCTCCGGTTATGACGGAGGTACAGGAGCTGCACCGAGAAGTTCTATCCATAATACCGGACTTCCGTGGGAGCTTGGACTTTCTGAAACACATCAGACACTGATCCAGAACGGACTGAGAGAAAGAGTCCGTATCGAGACAGACGGTAAGCTGATGAGTGGTCGTGATGTGGCGATCGCAGCACTTCTCGGTGCAGAGGAATTTGGATTTGCGACGGCACCGCTTGTAACCATGGGGTGCGTAATGATGCGTGTATGTAACCTGGATACCTGTCCGGTCGGAATTGCAACCCAGAATCCGGAACTGAGAAAGAGATTTGCCGGAAAACCAGAATATGTCATCAACTTCATGCGTTTTATCGCGGAAGAATTAAGAGAATATATGGCAAAACTTGGCATTCGTACTGTAGATGAACTGGTGGGAAGGACAGACCTTCTGAAAGTGAGAGATGTGCCGACATCCAAACGTGCCGCAACACTGGATCTTTCCAGAATCCTCAATAATCCGTATGCAAAAGAGAAGAAAGGCATGATCTTCAATCCGAAGAAAGTCTTTGATTTTGAACTAAATAAAACACTGGATGAAAGAGTTCTGGTAAAGGAACTTCTTCCGTCACTGGAAAAGAAACAGAAGAGAATCCTGGAGCTGGATGTAAAAAATACAGACCGTACATTCGGCACAATCTTCGGTTCTGAGATTACAAGACGTTATCCGGACGGACTGGAAGAAGACAGCTATGTGTTGAAATGTAAGGGCGCAGGCGGACAGTCATTCGGAGCATTTATACCAAAAGGTCTGACACTGGAACTGACCGGTGACAGCAATGATTATTTTGGTAAAGGACTTTCCGGTGGTAAACTGATCGTTTATCCGCCGACTGGTGTGAAATTTAAAGCTGATGAAAATATTATTATTGGTAACGTAGCGCTTTATGGTGCAACAAGCGGAAAAGCCTATATCAATGGTGTGGCAGGCGAACGTTTCTGTGTCCGTAACTCCGGAGCAACAGCAGTTGTAGAAGGGGTCGGTGATCATGGATGCGAATATATGACTGGTGGACGGGTTGCAATTCTTGGCAAGACCGGAAAGAACTTTGCAGCAGGTATGAGTGGCGGTGTTGCCTACGTTCTGGATATGGACAGTGATCTTTATACAAAAGTCAACAAACAGATGGTTAATATCGAAAAAGTAACATCTAAGTTCGATGTATCTGAATTGAAAGGTATGATCGAAGAACATGTAGCAGCAACCAATTCCGAGACGGGAAAAGAAATCCTGGATCATTTCAAAGAATACCTGCCGAAGTTTAAGAAGATCATTCCGCGTGATTACGAGAGAATGCTGACCCGCATCCTTCAGCTGGAAGAAAAAGGTCTCAGCAGCGAACAGGCAAAAACCGAAGCATTTTATGCGATCAAAGAAGGAAGATAGGAGGCCAAAAACGTGGGAAAAGCAACAGGATTTATGGATTATGACAGATGCGATGCAGAGTGCGAATCTCCAAAAGAGAGAATTAAGCATTTCCGGGAATTCCACACGCCTCTGTCAAAAGAAGAGCAGGAAATACAGGGCGCCAGATGTATGGCATGCGGCGTCCCGTTCTGCCAGGCGGGACAGATGATCGCAGGGATGGCAAGCGGCTGTCCTCTGCATAATCTGGTGCCGGAGTGGAATGACCTGATTTATCACGGCAACTGGGAAGAGGCATATTACCGGCTGAAAAAGACAAACAATTTTCCGGAATTTACTTCCAGGGTATGCCCGGGACTTTGTGAGGCGGCATGTACCTGCAACCTGCACGGAAGCCCGGTGACGACTAAAGCAAATGAATATGGGATTATTGAAAATGCTTACGAAAAGGGATATGCAAAAGCATGTCCGCCGAAAGCGCGTACCGGCAAAAAGATAGCGATAATCGGTTCCGGACCTTCCGGTCTCACAGTCGCAGATCAGTTAAATAAACGAGGACATCTGGTAACAGTATTTGAGCGGGAAGATAAGCCGGGTGGACTTCTTCGTTATGGAATCCCGAATATGAAGCTGGAAAAACAGTTCATCGACCGGAAACTTGCAGTAATGGAAGAAGAAGGCATCCGTTTTGAAACTGGCTGCAATATTGGAAAAGATAAGAAATCTGCAGAACTTCTGAAAGCGTTTGACCGGGTGGTGCTTTGTTGCGGTGCATCCCATCCGCGTGATATAAAAGTACCCGGAAGAGATGCGAAAGGAATCTACTTTGCAGTAGATTTTCTGAAATCAACTACGAAATGTCTCTGGAAAAATGAGATGCAGCTGAAAGAAGGCGAATATATTTCTGCAAAGGGCAAAAATGTAATTGTCATCGGTGGTGGCGATACGGGAAATGACTGTGTTGGAACGTCGATCCGTCATGGTGCAAAATCCGTTCTTCAGCTGGAAATGATGCCGAAACTTCCGGATGAGAGAAGCGCTATGAATCCATGGCCGGAGTGGCCGAGAGTCTGCAAGACAGACTATGGTCAGCAGGAAGCAATTGCTCTCTGGGGACATGATCCGAGGGTTTATCAGACAACGGTAAAGGAATTTGTCAAAGATAAGAATGGAAATCTTTGCAAGGTGGTTCTTGTGAAACTGGAAAGCAAGAAGGATGAAAAGACCGGACGTATGATGATGGCAGAGGTCGCAGGAAGTGAGTACACGGTAAATGCAGAACTGGTGCTGATCGCAGCGGGGTTCCTCGGAAGTGAGGATTATGTGACAAAGGCATTCGGTGTGGAAGTCAATGAGCGCACGAATGTTAAAACAGCTCCGGGTGAGTATAAAACGAATGTGTCGAATATATTTACGGCAGGAGATATGCACAGAGGACAGTCACTGGTTGTGTGGGCAATCCGGGAAGGAAGAGAAGCGGCACAGCAGATAGATTTGGATCTGATGGGGTATACGAATCTGTCAGTACAGTAATTAGTGGCGTTTGATTTTATGAAGGCGTAGCCCGCCGCAAGGTGTAGGAAGTAGTTCCTGCACCTTGCGGCGGGCTACGCCTTTAATGAAAATGTGCAATAGATTTATTTTTCAGGTACAATTTCTAACCAGTAACCGTCTGGGTCTTCGATGAAGTAGATGCCCATGGACTCATTTTCGAAACAGACGCAGTTCATTTCTTTATGGTGTGCGAGGGCGGCATCCATGTCGTCTACGGTGAAGGCGAGGTGGATTTCGTTGTCACCGAGGTCGTATGGGCGGTCCATGTCGCGAAGCCAGGTGAGCTCGAGCTGATGAACGGAGCTTCCATCACCGAGGTAGACGAGCTTAAAACTTCCGTCAGCAGCATCTTTTTCGCGGACTACGGTGAGTCCGAGTGCATCTTTGTAGAATTGAATTGATTTTTCAAGGTCACGTACATTTAAGTTGTTATGGTTGAATTTGAAATTCATAGTGGAATCCTTCTTTCTTATTTAGTATTCTAGATTTATTGATTATGAAGTCAGTTTAGCATAAATAATAAGGATTACGCAAGGAATGGTTATTAGGAGTGATAACGAAAATATCAGTATATTATGATACCCTAGTAGAATATTACAAAAATGTTAAATTGTATTGCAAAAAATAGAAAAATGGTATATAATCGACCACAGGGTTAGGAAAATAATTAGTAAAAAATATAGGATGGGTGATTATGAGAAAATTTAAACAAGCATTTTTGGCATCTGTTCTTGCAAGTTCAATGGTAGTTACGCCAGTATTTGCAGATGATGTCAGCAATCTGCAGAATAGTAAAAATGCAGCACAGAGTGAAGTGAATTCTCTTCAGTCAGAATTGCAGACACTAATTGAAAAAATGAGTAAGCTGGAAGATGATCTGGTGTCAACAGGTCAGCAGATCACACAGGCACAGGATGATCTTACTGTTGCTAAAGAAAAAGAACATCAGCAGTACGAAGATATGAAGAAGCGTATCAAGTATATGTATGAAGAAGGCAACTCGACTGCGATTGAGACTCTGATCAGTGCTGAGAATTTCTCAGACTTACTTAACAAAGCAGAGTATGTTCAGAACGTACATAGTTATGACAGAAAGCAGCTTCAGGAATATATTGATACCAAGCAGCAGATTGCAGATCTGAAAGCACAGCTTGAAGAAGATCAGGCGAATCTGGAGTCTATGCAGTCTGATTATGAGGCAGAGCAGACGACGCTGAGTAATACGCTGGAATCTAAGAAAGAAGAAGTCGCAGATCTGGATCAACAGCTTCAGGCAGCTGTAGCAGCAGCTGAAGCAAAGAGGCAGGCAGAAGAAGCTGCAAAGGCAGCAAAAGCAGCTGAGTCAACAAAGTCAAATTCGACCGTTGCATCGACAAGCAACAGTGGTTCACAGACTGTAGGTAATACAACAAATAACAATAATAACAACACAACCGTTACACCGAGTGCACCAAGTACACCAAGTACACCAAGTACCCCGACAGTGACTCCGGATACAAGTAATAATAACAGCAGTAGTGATAACGGTGGAAGTACATATGGCAACGGAAGCGCTATTTTAAGTGCAGCAGCAGCATACCTTGGAGTTCCTTATGTATGGGGCGGTACTTCGGGAAGTGGTGTTGATTGTTCAGGTCTTGTATACCTGGCACATCAGGCATGTGGTATTCCAATTACACGTAACTCATACAGTCAGGGAAGTGGCGGACAGGCAGTGTCAGACCCACAGCCGGGTGATGTTGTATGTTACGGAGGACATGTGGGAATCTACGCAGGAGGCGGACAGATGATTCATGCACCGCAGCCGGGTGAGGTCGTATGTTATACAAGTGTTGATTATGCATACCACTGGTATAGAAGATACTGGTAAGAATAAGATCTAAATAGAAAGTAAAAGATGCAAGTAAAAAAATTTTTTTACTGAAACTCAAAAAACGTACAAAATAAAGGAATTTTCATTTGGTAATCAACCATTTGAAAATTCCTTTTTTGATGAAACTATTTTGTTAATTTTAGAAAAATTTCTTTTTTCTACGGCGTCCTTTACAATAAGGGCAGGATTCACGATGTCTCTTCTGATAGAAAACTTTATCAGCTGGACTTAACGGATATTTGTGTTCAGAACTTCTTTTACAATTCCACCAAACCTTCTGTGAATATGTATCTAATATTTCATCGGGATTTACAAGGCAATAGTTTGCAATAAAATCCCAATCTTCCATTAAATCAGGATGAAGCGCGGCAAAGGATGTTTTTCCAGGAAGTGCTTTACGACCGGAACAATAAGGACAATCCGCTTCACCATTTATAACATCGATGATTCGAGCAGGATAATTACCGTGACAAGTAGGGCAACAATTTATTGGCATCACTAGAGCTGAAAGATAAGGTGAATTGGGACTATTTTATTTTGTTGGTTGCAAAAACAGGAATGAGATTTTCTGAACTAATTAAGCAATTGCCAGAGGATAAGCCAATTTTTGTTGATGGGGCAGTATACAATTCAACAGTAAACAATATACTTGCAAGACACTGTAAAGAATGCAATATACCAGTAATATCAATTCATGGTTTGCGGCATACGCATGCGTCTTTACTGCTGTTTACAGGCGTATCTATTGCTAGTGTAGCAAGAAGATTGGGACATTCGAGTATGACAACAACACAGAAAACATATTTACATATTATTCAGGAATTGGAAAATAAAGATATTGATTTAGTTATGCGTTCATTATCAAGTTTAAGTTAACGAATTACACGGCTTGCGTTGATTAAGAGTGATAAGAAAATGACCTGATTTATTTATACAAAAATTGGTATAGATAAGTTGGGTCATTTATTGTGCAGTATATTTGATTATGGTAATATAAAGTTATGAATTTTCCAAAAGAAAAGAGAATGAAAATGAATTTAAAAGAGAAATACTGGAAGAAATTGTACGGACAGATAACAAACAAAGATTTACTTTTAATGAAGATAAAACAAAGATACGGGCAAACCAGGGGCATTCGATTCTTGTCGATGTAGAATTACCAGTAGCAATACCGCCTGAAACGCTCTGGCATAGAACTGGAGAAAAATATGTTGCATCCATTGATCAACAAGGATTGATTCCAAAGGGTAGGTTATATGTGCATTTATCATCAGACGCAGCTACAGCTACGAAAGTCGGATCACGTCACGGAAAACCAGTGCTTTATATCGTAAAAGCAAAAGAAATGCATGACGATGGATATAAATTCTATTTATCAAAAAATGGAGTGTGGTTAACGAAAGAAGTACCCGTAAAATATTTGATCAAAGAGGAGCAGTAAGGATGATTTATATAACCGGTGACTGTCACGCTGATTTTACCAGGTTCAATACTAAAATTTTCCCGGAACAATATGAAATGACAAAAGATGATTATATCATTATCTGCGGTGATTTTGGCGGAGTATGGAATCGCTTTGAAGAAAATAAACATGAGAAGCATTGGATGGACTGGCTGGAAGATCGTCCTTTTACAACTCTTTTTTGTGAGGGGAACCATGAGAATTTTGACAGGCTTTACAGCTATCCTATAGAAAAATGGAATGGTGGAAATGTACATAAGATTAGACCTTCGGTGATCCATCTTATGCGAGGACAGGTTTTTCAACTTTGCGGAAAGAAATTCTTTGTATTTGGCGGAGCAAAAAGTCATGATACAGAAGGTGGAATACTTGATCCAGAAGCACCGGATTTCAAGAAGAAAAAGAAAGAACTGGATAAGGAATGGCTGCCGTATCGTGTGAATCACATTTCCTGGTGGAAAGAAGAAATGGCTTCAAATGAGGAAATGGAAGAAGGATTAAGAAATTTATCTCAGTATAACAATGAGGTAGATTTTATTATCAGCCATTGTTGTGCTACAAGTACCCAGAAACAATTTGTAGATAAGACTTTTTCAGCAGATTCCATGACGGATTATCTGGAGTTAGTGAAGCAGCGGGTAAATTTTAAGAAGTGGTTCTTTGGTCATTATCATGATAATAAGAATATTGGACCGAAAGAAATACTGATATATGAGCAGATTATTCGGATACTGTGAGAAATTATAATTTGTGTATGACGAAAGGAGATTTTCGGTTTATGTGTAAATTGATGGAAGAATATGAGAAACGTACACTGAACCGGTTCATGAAAAAACTTACTGTTCCGGGCGAAAAATGTAATCTGAAGATGCGGATGAATCTGCGCTATGCATGTTTCAAATTTCTAGGTATGTAAAAAGAATCACTTATCAGAAAAATAAAAATAACAGGAGGAAACTAAAAATGGAAGTAATACGCGCAAAAAGTGCCGGATTCTGCTTTGGTGTAAAACGCGCTGTCGATACAGTATATGAGCAGGTTGAAAAACAGATGGGAAAACAGATCTATACTTATGGTCCGATCATCCATAATGAAGAGGTTGTAAAGGACATGGAAGCACATGGCGTAAAAGTCCTGCGCGGTGAGGAAGAACTGAAAGGTCTGGAAGAAGGACTGGTGATTATCCGCTCTCATGGTGTTCCAAAGAGAATCTGTGACCTAATGGATGAAAAAGGCATCGAATATGTAGATGCAACCTGTCCGTTTGTGAAAAGAATCCATAAGATTGTTGCCGAAGAAAGTAAAAAAGGCAGCCGGATCATTATCATTGGTAATCCGGATCACCCTGAGGTTGAAGGAATCCGGGGCTGGGCAGGAGAAAATGTAACCGTTATAAAAAATGCAGAAGAAGCAGAAAAATTTGAAAATACTACATCTGAAAGAATTTGTATTGTGTCTCAGACGACATTTAATTACAATAAATTCAAAGATTTAGTTGAAATTATTTCAGAAAAGGGTTATGATATAAGTGTTTTAAATACGATTTGTAATGCAACCAGAGAGCGTCAGACAGAAGCAAGGAGCATTGCAAAAGAGGTGGATGCTATGATTGTAATCGGAGACAAACATAGTTCCAATACCCAGAAACTGTATGAAATATGCAGCAGGGAATGTCACAATACGTACTATATACAGACACTTGACGATTTTGATATGAATCAATTAAGGTCCGTGGAAACAGTAGGTATTACAGCAGGGGCATCCACGCCCAACAATATAATTGAGGAGGTTCAAAATAATGTCAGAATTAACTTTTGAACAAATGTTAGACGAGTCATTTAAAACAATTCATAATGGAGAGGTCGTAGATGGTACTGTAATTGATGTTAAGCCAGATGAAATCATCTTAAATATAGGATACAAAGCAGACGGTATCATCACCAGAAGTGAATATACCAATGATAACAGTGTAGATCTTACAACTGTTGTTTCTGTTGGTGATCCGATGACTGTTAAAGTACTGAAAGTCAATGATGGAGAAGGACAGGTTCTTCTTACATACAAGAGACTTGTTGCAGAAAAAGGTAACGAAAGATTAAAAGAAGCATTCGAGAACAAAGAAGTCCTGAAAGCACCGGTTACTCAGATTCTTGGCGGTGGATTAAGCGTTGTTGTAGATGAAGCAAGAGTATTCATCCCGGCAAGTCTTGTATCAGATACTTACGAAAAAGACCTTTCTAAGTACAAAGATCAGGAAATCGAATTTGTTATCAGCGAATTCAATCCAAGAAGAAACCGTATCATCGGTGACAGAAGACAGCTTCTTGTTGCTGAAAGAGCAGAGAAGCAGAAAGAACTCTTCGCTAAACTTAAAGTCGGTGATGTGATCGAAGGAACAGTTAAGAACGTAACAGATTTCGGTGCATTTATCGATCTCGGCGGAGTAGACGGACTTCTTCATATCTCTGAGATGTCATGGGGAAGAGTTGACAATCCGAAGAAAGTATTCACAGTTGGTGAAACTCTTAAAGTGCTTGTTAAAGATATCCATGATACAAAAGTTGCACTCAGCTTAAAATTCCCGGAGACAAATCCATGGGCTAACGCAGCTGAGAAGTACGCTGTAGGTACAGTTGTAACAGGAAAAGTTGCAAGAATGACAGACTTTGGTGCATTCGTAGAACTTGCTCCTGGAGTAGATGCACTCCTTCATGTATCACAGATCTCAAGAGCACATGTTGAGAAACCTTCAGACGTACTTTCTGTAGGTCAGGAGATTACAGCTAAGATCGTAGATCTTAACGAAGCTGACAAGAAGATCAGCCTTAGCATGAAAGCACTTGAAAATACAGAAGCTCAGGAAGAAACTGAAGAATAATTAAATAAGATATACAAGGATAGAGACTGATTGAAGTCTCTATCTTTTGTTTGAAAAAGTGGTAGACATAACTAACTACAGCTGAAAAAAGTTTTCGGATCCATAAGTGATCTCGATAAGTAAGATGAAAAATTTTACCGAATAGTCAGAAAATTCACAAAGAGAGGTCGTAGTAGCCTCTCTTTTTTGTGTAAGGAGGCTATTGTGTTAAAAAAACGACAAGATGTACTGGAAAATATACAATAAAATGACGAAAGTTACTGGAATTGCAGGATTTATTTTAGTATATTTATAAGAGAGAAAATAGGAAGGAAGGATATCAAAATGGGACTTTTGACATTTAAAGGCGGAGTTCATCCGAACGACGGAAAAAGTCTTGCGAAAGACAAGGCAATCGTAGAACTTCTGCCACAGGGTGATCTTGTATACCCGTTATCCCAGCATATCGGAGCACCGGCTAAGCCAGTAGTAGCAAAAGGTGACCATGTGCTTAAAGGGCAGAAAATTGCCGAAGCGGGGGGCTTCGTGTCTGCACCGATCTATGCATCCGTATCAGGTACTGTAAAAGCGATTGAACCACGTGTGAATCCGACAGGTTCTAAAGTGAACAGTATCATCATTGCAAATGACGGTCAGTACGAAGAAGTAGAATATCCACAGCCAAAACCTCTTTCTGAACTGACAAAAGAAGAGATTCTGAATATCATTGGAGAGGCTGGCGTAGTAGGTATGGGTGGAGCAGGTTTCCCTACCAGAGTGAAGCTTTCACCAAAAGAGCCAGACAAGATTGATTATATCATTGCAAACTGTGCGGAATGTGAGCCGTATATTACTGCCGATTACAGAAGAATGCTGGAGAATCCGGAACTTCTGGTAGAAGGTATGCGTGTGATCCTGAAGCTTTTTGACAATGCGAAAGGTTTATTTGCAATCGAAGATAACAAACCGGACTGTATCGCAAAATTAAAAGAGCTGACCAAGGACGAGCCTCGTATGGAAGTCAGAGAGATGATGACCAAGTACCCACAGGGCGCAGAACGTCAGCTGATTTTTGCAAATACAGGACGTGCGATCAATTCTACCATGCTTCCGGCAGATGCTGGATGTGTAGTAGACAATGTAGAGACCATCATCAGCATTTACAATGCAGTAGTAAAAGGCATTCCTTCTATGGAACGTGTCGTTACTGTAACAGGGGATGGAGTTGTAAATCCTGGTAACTACAAAGTACTCTTCGGAACCAACCAGAACGAACTGATCGAAGCCGCCGGCGGACTCAAAGAAGGCTGTGAAAAAGTTATTTCAGGTGGACCGATGATGGGATTTGCGATGTATACGACAGATACACCGATCACCAAGACATCTTCATCTATTCTTTGCATGTCAAAAGATGAAGTATCAGCCTGTGAACCGACAGCATGTATCAACTGCGGACGGTGCGTTGACGCCTGTCCAAGTCGCATTATTCCGTCAAGACTGGCTGATTTTGCAGAACGCCATGACGAAGAAGCGTTCCTCAAATTCAATGGTCTTGAATGTGTAGAATGTGGATCCTGCAGTTATGTATGTCCGGCTAAGAGACAACTGAAGCAGGCAATCGGATCGATGAGAAAAACCGCACTTGCCAACAAAAAGAAAAAATAGAATAGAGAGGAAGAGGTGAACAAAAGTGAGTGAACAGTTAAAAGTATCATCTTCACCACATATCCGTTCTAAAGAGACAACCGGCAATATCATGCTGTGGGTTATCATCGCTCTGTTACCGGCAACTTTCTTTGGAATTTACAACTTCCGTGACACACATGCATGGCTGCTTGTTATTGTGACAACAGCAGCAGCAGTTCTTACGGAGTACATTTACGAAAAACTGATGCATAAAAAGATTACGATCAAGGATTTCAGTGCCGCAGTTACAGGACTTCTGCTTGCACTCAACCTTCCGCCGACAGCCCCGATCTGGATGGGAATCATCGGAAGTGTATTCGCAATCCTGGTTGTAAAGCAGCTCTTTGGCGGATTGGGACAGAACTTCATGAACCCTGCACTTGGAGCAAGATGTTTCCTTCTTATTTCCTTCACAGGAAGAATGACAAGCTTCGTATATGACGGCGTATCCGGTGCAACACCACTGGCAACGATCCGTGCTAATATCGAAGCAGGAAATGCAGCACTTGACGGTGTGAACAGTATGGACATGCTGATCGGAAATATTGCCGGAACCATCGGTGAGACATCCGTTATCGCAATCGTGATCGGAGCGATCATCCTGATCCTCAAAGGAATCATTGATCTTCGTATCCCGGGTACATATATTGTGACATTTGCACTTTTCATCGGAATCTTCGGTGGATTTGTAGATGGAATTGGATTCTTCAACGTTCAGTACATGACAGCAGAACTCTGTGGTGGTGGTCTGATGCTTGGAGCATGGTTTATGGCAACCGATTATGTAACTTCCCCGATCACCAAAAAAGGGCAGATCGTATATGGTATCCTTCTTGGATGTCTGACTGGTCTGTTCCGTCTGTTCGGTGGTTCAGCAGAAGGTGTATCTTATGCGATCATCTTCAGTAACCTTCTTGTACCGCTGATCGAGAGAGTTACTCTTCCAAAGCCTTTCGGTAAAGGAGGAGAAAAATAATGAATAAGATTATCAAAAATACACTGATCCTTGCAGCAATCACCGTTGTATCCGGTCTGGTACTTGGAGCTGCTTACGAAGTAACAAAAGGTCCAATCGCACAGACACAGGCAAAGCAGAAACAGGAAGCCTGTCAGGCCGTTTATCCGGAAGCAGATTCCTTTGAGGCAATGGACGTAGATCAGAAAGCTGCCAAAGAAGCAATCAAAAAGATGGGAACGAATGCAACAGTAGATGAAGTCTATTCTGCTGTTATGGATGGAAGCGAAGCTGGTTATGTTATAACAGTAACCGACAAAGATGGTTACGGCGGAGATATCCAGATCACAGTCGGTATCATGAGTGACGGTACGGTAAATGGCATTTCTTTCCTTTCCATCAGCGAGACAGCAGGTCTTGGTATGCGTGCGAAAGAACCAAGCTTTTACAATCAGTTTGCAGGACAGCAGGCTGAAAAATTCTATGTATCCAAAGACGGCGGAGACGGACAGCCGATCGATGCTTTGAGTGGTGCAACCATCACTTCCCGTGCAGTCACAGGAGCTGTCAACACAGCACTTGGATATTACCAGACAGCGTTAGGAGGTAGTGGAAATGAATAAATGTACAGAAAGACTTTATAACGGTCTTGTAAAAGAAAACCCGACCTTTGTTATGATGCTTGGTATGTGTCCGACACTGGCGGTTACAACATCCGCAATCAACGGTATTGGTATGGGACTTTCTACCACAGTGGTATTGATTTTCTCAAACCTTTTGATTTCCATGCTGCGTAAGATCATTCCGGATTCGGTTCGTATGCCGGCATTTATCGTAGTCGTAGCAACACTTGTTACTGTGGTACAGTTCCTTCTGGAAGGTTTTGTACCTAGTCTTTATGCATCACTTGGTGTATATATTCCTCTGATCGTAGTTAACTGTATCATCCTCGGACGTGCAGAAGCATATGCATCAAAGAACCCGGTCCTTCCATCTGTATTTGATGGTATTGGTATGGGACTTGGATTCACACTTGGTCTTACCTGCATCGGTATCGTCAGAGAGCTGATTGGTTCCGGAAAATTATTCGGATTTCAGGTTATGCCTGATATCTACGAACCTGTTACTATTTTCATCCTTGCTCCTGGTGCATTCCTTGTCCTTGCGTTCCTTGTTGCGGCACGTAACAAGATCATGAAGAAACTGGAAGCAAAAGGAAAGAAAGTTGTCAAAGCGCAGGGATGCTGTGAAGGCGGATGTGCTTCATGCGGCGGATGCGACGGACACGTGTTCCCGACAGGTCAGGAAAAGGAATAGGAGGGAGATAAGAGATGAAAGAATTACTTATTATAGCAGTTGGTTCGGCGCTTGTTAACAACGTCGTACTCAGCCAGTTCCTCGGTATCTGTCCTTTCCTTGGTGTTTCTAAGAAAATTGAGACAGCAGCCGGCATGGGCGGCGCAGTTGTTTTCGTTATTACAATCGCATCTTTCATTACCGGTGCGATCTACCAGTTCATCTTACATCCGGCAGGATTTGAGTATTTGCAGACCATCGTATTTATCCTGGTTATCGCAGCACTCGTTCAGTTTGTAGAAATGTTCCTCAAGAAGGTTATGCCTCCGCTTTATAATGCACTTGGTGTATATCTCCCGTTGATCACAACAAACTGTGCAGTACTTGGTGTATCACTGAACTGTGTGACAAAAGGATATAACATTCTTGAAGGTGTTGTATACGGATTCTCCACAGCAGTCGGATTCACGATCGCGATCGTGATCATGGCTGGTATCCGTGAGAAGATCGAATACAACGATATCAGTGAGTCTTTCCAGGGAACTCCGATCGTACTGCTTACTGCAGCACTGATGTCTATCGCGTTCTTTGGATTCTCAGGAATCATTTAACAGAAGGAGGACCGTGTTATGAGTATAACAGGAGTATTGATTGCTGCACTTATCGTAGGCGGTACCGGCGTATTCATCGGTGTCTTCCTTGGAATTGCAGGCAAGAAATTTGCAGTTGAAGTAGATGAAAAAGAAGAAGCGATTCTCGCAGAACTTCCGGGTAACAACTGTGGTGGATGTGGATATGCCGGATGTTCCGGTCTTGCAGCAGCTATCGCAAAAGGAGAAGCTCCGGTCGGACAGTGTCCGGTCGGCGGTGCTCCGGTAGCAGCAAAGATCGCAGCGATCATGGGCGAAGAAGCCGGTGAAAGCGTACACGAAGTTGCATTTGTAAAATGTGCAGGAACCTGCGAAAAAGCAAAACAGGCATATGATTATACAGGAATTACAGACTGCCAGATGGCAGCCATGATGCAGAATGGCGGACCAAAAGGATGTTCTTTCGGATGTCTTGGTTTCGGAAGCTGCGTAAAGGCATGTCCGTTCGATGCGATCCATATCGTAGACGGAATTGCAGTAGTCGACAAAGAAGCATGTAAAGCCTGTGGTAAATGTATCGCCACCTGTCCAAAACATCTGATCGAGCTTGTACCTTATGAACAGAAGCATCTCGTACAGTGCAGCTCAAAAGATAAAGGAAAAGACGTTATGAGCGTATGTTCCGTAGGATGTATCGGATGTAAGATGTGTGAAAAAGTATGTGAATCTGATGCAGTACATGTAGTAGATAACATCGCACACATTGATCCGGAAAAATGTACAAACTGTGGAAAATGTGCGGAGAAATGTCCGAAGAAGATCATTAAGTAAATAAATAATGAAAAAAAGGATCCGGATGCTGTTTCGGAGGCTAAGAACAAGTTTTTCTTAGACTTCTGCAAATGCATCCGGATCCTTTTTTTATTGAGTTCATTCGACTGCGGAAGGATGAAAGGATGGAAAGAGAAAGTTAGGAAAATTTAATTTTTAGAATATCGTGGGGTATGTTATAATAGAAAAAATGGAGAAGGAAAAGAAAATTTATTGGTTGACGGTTAGGTGGAAAATCATCCAAAATAGAAATGAAAATAGAGACAAAATACGACATTGCATCATCTGTAAATATTGGCGCAGAGTATGACAAGGGCGTGAAGAAACTCTTTAAGAGCAAAGAGATCATTGTGCCGATTATGGAGATGGTGATTCCGGAATTTGAAGGGTGTTCTCAGGAAGAGATCTTGAATTGTCTGGATCTGGCATCGATTACATCAGATGAGGTTGTCAGTGATGCTCCAGTTTCGGAGACGGATGAATATCGGATACGGGGCGAAGATACAGAACTTTCTGGAGGTTCGGATAAGCTGATTCGGTTTGATTCAAAGTTTAGGATTCGCAATCCGAAGCTTTCAGAGGAAAATATTTTGGTGAATCTTCATATTGATCTTGAAGGACAGAAAAGTTATACGCCGAAGAATCCAACCTATCCCATTATAAAAAGAGGACTTTATTATGTCGCAAGGGATTTGAGCAGTCAGCTTGGAGTGACAACTGGAAAGACAAATTATGCAGATCTGGAGAAGTGTTATTCAATCTGGATCTGTCTGGAGGATGTACCGGTAAAATTAAGGAATACAATGACAGAATACCGAATAAGGAAAGAAGATATTCTGGGAGAGACGGACGAACCGGAAGAAGATTATGACCTGATGAGTGTAATTGTTATCCGGATGGGAGAAAAATCAGAAGAGAGAGGGATATTTGATTATCTTAATCAGGTATTTGTGGGAAATATAGAAGAAATAGAGACATATTCACATATTGAATGGGAAGAGGAATTTAAGGAGGATGTGGCTATGACGATGACGGGATTTAGTGATGTGTTGGTTAGACGAGGAAGAGAAGAAGGAAGAAAAGAGGGAAGAGAAGAAGGTAGAATAGAAGGGCGAGAGATAGGACAGGAGGAGACAACTGTTAAATTTATCTGGAGTTTACATGAAATGGATTTTACAGATGATATGATTTCGGAAGCAGTAAAAAGACCGATTGATTATGTGCAGGATATTTTGAAAAAAGATGCACCTCAATAAGAAAGTTGGGAACACTTTTGTGAAAAATAGATTAATAGCAGGAATAAAGATGCTTTTACAGGACTTATGGAATATCCGCATTGCGATTCTTCTATTTGCAATTTATTTTGTTATAGGAAGAAAGTTTTTATACAGTCTGTGTCCAATGGTGATCATGACGGGATTTCCTTGTCCGGGATGCGGGCTTACAAGAGCGATGTTTATGGTGCTGCGAGGGGACTTTGCCGGGGCATGGAAAATGCATCCGTTTATTTATGGTGTGATTATTCTGGTGGGATGGTTTGGCGTGCGGAGATATATACAGAGAAAAGAAACGAAGAGTCTTGGAAAATGGGTGATTCTTCTGTGTGTAGGACTGATTCTATATTATGTGTACCGAATGGTAAGGTATTTTCCGGGAGATGCTCCGATGAGTTATTACTATGGAAGCGTGGGATACCGGGTGTGGGAGATAATTAGAAGTGGAAGAAATTATTTATAGTAGAGTATATAAAAGTGCCGCGAAGTCATCAAAACGATGATGGAGCGGCACTTTTTTGGATTAATCATAAAAACAAATGTCGCTTATCTTCCACATAAGTGACTTTCTTTTTTACCCAGTATTTTTCTACAACATAAATAATGTTATCATTTTTAACATATTTCGTTAAGTTAGGCATAACGGATTTAGGTGCTTTAACTGTAAAACTTTATCAAAATATCGCAACTTTTTTTACTATTTTGACACCCTAATCATATACGGAATGTTCTACCGGTTCGGTCTGATCGATGTACCGGACGAGGTTAAGGAGAATATGAGGAAAAATGATCGAAGCAATAAAAAACAGAAGAAGCATCAGAAAATATAAGAACAAAGCTGTGGACAAGGATGAGTCATTCATTCCGAGACGAAGAGGTGGAATTTAGAAATTTATTTTAGGATATAATTATTACTAAAAGATAATATTGAAAACAATCTTGGATAAGTGGTAAAATCGTTTGGAGGCACAAAATGAAAAAGTATGCGATACCATTGTTGTAATTGAAGTGAGCCTGTTGAAAGAAGAAAGAATAAAAATATCTAAAATAATTGATTTGATATGATACTAAAAAGGAAGGTGATTAAAAATCAAGTTGTACAAAAAAATAATAATTCAAGATTTTAATCAACCAGTAATGTGGCTGATTCCGGCAATCATTTTTAGTGCTTGTCTTGTACTTTTTATTAGTTGGGTGTATGAGAAAGGTTCTCAAAAGCAGGAAAAGGATAATGGAATTAATAAAAAATATAGAATTGCGTGGATATTATTTATTGCCTATATTATTGTTACCTTTCAGACTGTCTTTTTTTCAAGAGAAGCGGGGAGCAGGAAAGAAATTAGTTTAGTGTTATTTGAAACATGGGGACATTCTTTCCATATGCATGCTATGTTTATTGAGAATATTATTATGTTTATTCCTTTTGGTGTATTGTTACCAATAGTTTTTAAACAAGTCAGAAGCGGTTGGAAATGTGTGCTGATTGGTTTTTTATGTTCCTGTGGTATAGAGATCACACAGCATATTACGCAGAGAGGATATTTACAATTGGATGATGTGGTAACAAATACAGTTGGGATGTTTATCGGATGGGCGATATGGAAGATCGTATGCAAGTGCCTCAGAACATGTCTGAGTGAAAAGTGCTGATATTATCCAGAAATAATTTCCTGGAATTTCAATATTCGATTTGCGGGGAGTACAGAGCATTCTGGATAATTGCGGCAGATATTTATGATGAGGAGCCCTTTTGATGTGATAGAACATCAGTGTCTGATTGAGAAGGGAAGTTCTTGATGTTATATCTGCTGGGAAGCTCTTCCCGCGCTAATCCTAGCGCAGGAAGACTCTCAGCATTTTTTCTTTCCAGAACCGGTACTTCTGATACCGGATCGGGAGATCCATCCAGGTTTTCTTATCGACTATGCTTCTCTGATGTGTGAAGCATTCAAATCCTTCTTTCCCATGATAGCATCCCATTCCGCTTTCTCCGACACCGCCGAACGGCATCTGGCTGGTGGCGAGGTGGATGATGGTATCGTTGATGCAGCCGCCGCCAAAATGACATCTGGCAAGGACTTTCTTTTTGGCAGCAGGATCTTCGGTGAAAAGATAGAGTGCAAGCGGGTGGGGATGGGATTCGACCTGCCGGATTGCATCATTCAGGTCAGAATAGGTAAGTACCGGAAGAATCGGTCCGAAAATTTCTTCGCCCATGACCGGATCGTCCCAGATGACATCTTTTAGGATGGTCGGGGCAATGCGCAGGGCAGACGGATCGGACTCACCTCCACAGACCAGCTTGTCGGCAGCAATCAGGTTCTGCAACCGGTGAAAATGTTTTTCGTTGATGATTTTCCCATAATCCGGATTTTGAAGAGGCTGTTTGCCAAACTGCCGGTGGATTTCTTTTTCTAGTGCCTGAAGCAGCTGGTTTCGAACAGAAGCATCGCAGAGGATATAATCCGGGGCAACGCAGGTCTGTCCGCAGTTGAGGTATTTTCCGAATACGATCCGTCTTGCGGTGAGAGAAATTTTCGCCGTGGAATCCACGATGCACGGGCTTTTCCCACCAAGCTCCAGAGTGACGGGAGTCAGGTATTCGGCAGCATGACGAAGGACTTCTTTTCCAACCGTTTTTCCTCCGGTGAAAAAGATTTTGTCAAAACGCTGGTTTAAGAGCGCCTGATTTTCTTCCCGGCCTCCGGTGATCATCGTTACATATTCCGGCGGATAGCATTTCTTGAGAAGCTGACTCAGAATCTGACTGGTGTGTGGAGCGTAAGCGCTTGGCTTCAGGATGACGGTATTTCCGGCGGCGAGCGCATCGATCAGCGGTTCTAAAGTGAGGAGTACCGGGTAATTCCAGGGACTCATGATCAGTACGGTTCCGTAGGGGGATGGCGATTGAAAGCTTTTGGCGGCGAAGTGTGCCAGCGGAGTAGGGACGGTTTTACAGCGCATCAGCTTTGGTAAATGCTTTTGCATCCAGGTAAGCTCGGAAAGCGTCAGACCGATTTCGCACATATAGCTTTCCATCCGGCTTTTTCCAAGATCCGCTTTTAGTGCTGTGTACAGATCTTGTTCATGGCGTTTGAGTGCAAGTTTTAGCTGTTCTAATTGTTTTAATCGAAAAGAAAGCGGAAGTGTTGCGCCGGTTGCAAAAAAATCACGCTGTGTGGAAATCCGCTGTCTGATTGTCTGTTCATCCATGTGTCTTAACCTCCCAGGTATCTGGATATTTAAGTTTCGATTCCTGTTTTCCAAATTGTGTTTATATTCTTGAAGAGTCTTTTATACTGAAAATAATGTATATTTCTTTTATGATAACGAAAATAAGGGAATTCTTCAACGGTGTGAGTGGCGAAAATGGAAAGAATGTGATAAAATATTTTTGTTTGCAGCAGCAGACTTACATAATTTTATCAAGACAGGAGTTTTAATATATATGGGATACGAGCGTTTGGAAAAGAGTTTAATCGATCTGGTAAAGGAAGAGCAGGCAAAGCTCGGATATCGGAAAGAGATGATCCGGCTTTATTATCCGCTCAGTTCACTGAATCATTTTATGGAGACGAATGCAGATTCGGAAGAAATGCAGGAGCTCCTTGCAGATTTTCCGAAAGCAGCAGAAGATATTTTCGGGGAAGTCGGGATTACACATGCAAAGGACCGTTTTTGCTTTGCTTTATCGGAAAAAGCATCGGAATATGTACATGAAAATATGAAACCGAATGAATTTATCAAAGAGCTGGTGGAACTTGTCGCAAAGCATGGCTGCACGATGGAAGATATCGAAGTATTGTTCCGTTCTCATTCAGACAAGATCGTGGCAGAACCTATGGACAATGGAGAATTTGACCGGATGATCCGGTTTGAAGAGGGAGAAGACAAGTATTATTATTGCTTTAAAGATGAAGGATGCCATATTATTTATCATCGTTTCCTGCCGGAAGATTATGCAGATTTTGGATTTAAACCAGATAAGAAAATAAGAAATCGAGGTAACACCAATGAAAATCGGAATATATGATTCAGGTATCGGCGGACTTTCTGTGCTTCACCGCGCACTGAAAAAGATGCCGGAAGCAGAATTTATATATTATGCGGATACAAAGCATGTTCCATACGGAGAAAAGACGAGGGAACAGATCAAAGGATATGTAGAAGAGGTTCTGAATTTCCTGATCGCGAAGGAGGTTGATGCAATCGTAATTGCCTGTAATACGGCAACCAGCGTGGCAACGAAAGAATTCAGAGGCGAATTTGCCGTACCGATCGTCGGTATGGAACCGGCAGTCAAGCGCGCGCTCAAGCTCTATCAGGATATGCAGAAACGGATCCTGGTAACAGCAACACCGGTTACGATCGCCGGAGAAAAATTACACAACCTTCTGGAAAAAGTAGATACTGAACACGAAGTAGACCTTGCGCCACTTCCAAAACTGGTCCGCTTTGCCGAAGCCGGAAGATTCCAGGACCCGGAAGTAGATAAATACCTGAAAAACAGCCTTCAGAGCTATACACTCAACCAGTATGCTGCAGTCGTACTTGGCTGTACTCACTTCAACTATTTCAAACAATCCTTCCGCAAAATCTTCCCGGGAGAAATCCATTTCGTAGACGGCAACGAAGGCACCCTCCGTCAATTAAGAAGAGTCCTCCCCGAACAAACCACCCCGGGAGAACCCAGCAAAGTCACCTACTACTTCTCCGGAGAACCTGCTGATGATGAGGGTATGAAGAAAATCCAGGCATGTATGACGCAGTTAGATAAAGTATATGAGATCAAGTAAATACTGATATCGAATAAAATCCACCCCATTCCTATCTTGTGCAATGGAGATGAGACTCAAGAATCGTGGAAGCCTTTGCTGAACACGATTCTCGCCCTAAGAGGCTCATCGGAATGCTTTGCACAACTTGGAATGGGGTGGATTTTATTCTTCTCTGGTGGTGTCACAACCTATCTTATTGTACTTCCTGAATCCCGGAAATATCACTATCTATCATCATCGAGTAATTGGTATAATACACGACAAACCCAGGCTTGCTTCCATTTGGTTTTTTAACCTGCTTTTTCTCTACATAGTCAACCTCCACCTTTTCAGCCCCGGAATTCTTCGAGTAATGCGCAGCAAGTCTGGCTGCCTCTTCAAAGGTCCGGTCCGGAAGTTCTTCCCCGTTCGTCTTCACGATGACATGGGAACCCGGTGCCTTTTTCGCATGGAACCACCAGTCCCCGCCATTTGCAAAATGGAAGGTGAGTTCTTCGTTCTGAAGATTATTTTTTCCAACATACATATGGAAACCGTCTGAAGAAATATAGTGGAACGGTTTGCTTGTGATCTTCACCTTTTTGGCAGACTGCTTTCTGCGGATAAATCCACTTTCGATCAGTTCTTCCTTGATCTGGATCAGGTCATCCTCGCTTCGTGCAATATCCAGGGATTTGCTGACGGACTCCAGATAATCAATCTCATCTTTCGTTTCTTTGATCAGTTCTGAAAGAGCCTCGAAAGTACGTTTCTGTTTATTGTACCGGTCAAAATATTTCTTTGCATTTTCCTGTGGTGTTTTCTGCGGATCCAGCGGAATTTTGATCATTTCGTTAGTATAATAATTGAGTGCTTCCAGTTCTTTTGCACCTTCTTCCAGATTGTAACCGTAGGTGTGGATCAGTTCCCCGTATACCTTGTATTTATCGCGGTTTTCCGTATCGCGAAGCTGCTTTAACTGCAGGTCGTATTTCTTGCGGTTACGTTCCAGTGCTGTCTGAACCACACGGCGCAGATCCGAAGATTTCTGGCGGATCCGGGTGATCAGATCACGGGAAGAATAATAAGTCCGGATCACTTCGGAAATCGAATCATAAGATTTTACCTGATAGTTGGAAAAGTGGGTGAGCAGAAGAGATGAGAACTCTTTCGGCTCATTTCCATCGTAATAAATAGCAGGAGAGAATTTGCTTTCTGTCACCTGCTCCATAAAATAGGTAAACTGCCGGTACAGATGCGCCAGCAGATCACCGGACATCTCCGATGCCGGAACAGAGGAGTCGATTCCTGCCAGATAGCAGATCTCTTCGGCGACAACCGGACTGATTCCGGTAAAACTGTTGTAGATCGCTTTTCCGACCGGCATTGGTTTGGAGAGAAGTTCCTGTGTGAAATTTTCCTCCGGTATGCCAAGTGGATTCTCTTTTTTCATAGTATCCGGGATAAAATATTCTCTTCCCGGAAGAACCTCACGCACAGAACTCATCTGCGCGGAAACATGCTTGATACTGTCGATGATCATTCCTTTTTCATTACAGAAAATAATATTGCTGTGCTTGCCCATGATCTCAACGATCAGGGATTTGCGGCACAGATCTCCGAGTTCATCCAGGTGCTCGATCTCGAAGCGGATGATCCGTTCCAGGGAAGGCTGAGAAATGCCTACGATGCGGCCATTTGCAATATGTTTTCTCAGAAGCATACAGAAATTCGGCGCAGTCATCGGACTTGGTTTGTTATCTCTGGACAGATAGATCAGCGGCAGGGATGCACTTGCGGAGATGACCAGTCTTACCTGCCCTTTTGCAGGTTTGATCGTGAGAAGCAGTTCATCATTTTCCGGCTGTGCGATCTTGGCGATCCGTCCGTTCAGGATGGTATCATTTAATTCTTTTACGATATTTGCGATTGTAATTCCATCAAAAGCCATTTTAAAAATTCACCTCATATTTATCCGGGAATATGCCAGGGCACATTCTTTTTTCAATGGGCTCATTATAGCATAGAGAGGCATGCATAGACAAGTGAAAATGCCCTGTCACCCGGTTGACGAGTAAGTGTAAATGAACTATAATAATCGATAGTAAAACGGCCCTTAAAAGGTCAGTAAGAAGAGGGAAAATCAAATGATAAAAAGTATGACAGGCTTTGGACGGTGTGAGATCGCCGAAGCAGACCGCAAATTTACCGTAGAGATGAAGGGGGTTAATCACCGTTACCTGGATGTGAATATCCGTATGCCAAAGAAGCTTAACTTCTTTGAGTCCGCGATCCGCAACCTGCTCAAGCAGTATGTGCAGAGAGGAAAGATTGATATTTTCATCGGGTATGAAGATATGACAGAAAGCCAGATGACTTTGAAATATAATCAGAAGCTGGCAGAAGAATATATGGCAAGCTTTAAGCAGATGGAAGAACAGTTTGGGCTTGACAATGATGTGCGGGTATCCACACTTGCACGCTGCCCGGAAGTCCTTACGATGGAAGAACAATCTGTGGATGAGGAAGAACTGTGGAGTGGTCTTGAAAAAGCAATGAAAGGCGCATGCGAACAGTTTGTACAGACCAAGACTACAGAAGGTGAGAACCTGAAAAAGGATATCATTGGCAAGCTGGATGGAATGCTGGAAGTTGTTGCCAGGGTTGAAGAGCGATCTCCGCAGATCGTTGCTGAATACCGGGAGAAGCTGGAAACGAAAGTGAAGGAGCTTCTTGGGGACACCCAGATTGACGAAGGACGGATCGCGGCTGAGGTTGTGATCTTCTCTGACAAGATCTGTACAGATGAAGAAGTGGTAAGGCTGAAAAGCCATATCAAGCATATGAAGGAAACTCTGGAACAGACAGAGGGAATCGGACGCAAGCTTGATTTCATTGCGCAGGAGATGAACCGTGAGGCGAACACGATCTTATCCAAGGCAAATGATCTGGAAGTATCCAATTATGCGATCGATCTGAAGACTGAGATTGAAAAAGTCCGTGAGCAGATTCAAAATATTGAATAAAGCTTTGAAAAATGTAAAAAGATGTGTTAAAATAACATTTCAATGTCTGAGTATGCAGGAGAACTGATTATGAGAGAAAAAAAAGGAATTCTTATTGTAGTATCCGGATTTTCCGGAGCCGGTAAGGGAACACTGATGAAAAAGCTGATGCAGGACTATGATAATTATGCATTATCGATCTCTGCAACCACGCGACAGCCTCGTGTCGGGGAAGAAGATGGAAGAGAGTATTTTTTTAGAACCAAAGAAGAATTTGAAAAAATGATTGCGCGTGATGAGCTTATAGAGTATGCTAGATATGTAGAAAATTACTATGGAACTCCGAAGCAGTATGTTATGGAGCAGTTAGAGGCAGGCAAGGATGTGATCCTTGAGATTGAGATCCAGGGTGCGTTGAAAGTGAAAGAGAAGTATCCGGATACCCTGCTGATGTTCGTGACTCCGCCGAGTGCGCAGGTACTGAAAGACAGACTGGTAGGACGGGGAACCGAGACCGCAGAAGTGATCGATTCGAGAATGAAGCGGGCAGTAGAAGAATCACAGGGCGTAGAGAAGTACGATTATCTTGTGATCAATGATGACCTGGAGCGCTGCGCAAAAGAGATGCACAGCATTATTCAGGGTGAGCATGACCGGGTAAGCCGGAATGCTGACTTTATAGATGATATCAGAAAAGAACTGAAGGAACTGTAGGAAAGGAGCAGAATTTATGTTACATCCATCATATACCGATTTGATGAAAGTAGTAAATCAGGACGTGGAAGAAGGCGCAACTAAGATTGTCAACAGCCGTTATTCTATCGTTCTTGCAACAGCAAAGAGAGCGAGACAGATCATTGACGGCGAGATGCCGCTTGTTCCTGTTAAGGACGGCGAAAAGCCGCTTTCTATTGCAATTGATGAGCTGAACAGTGGAAAGATCAAAATTATTGCAGAAGATGCAGATAAATAAAAGAAGTTCGATACCCTGCAGCTGTCTGCGGGGTATTCTTATGATAGGGGATTTTATTTTCCGGTGAAGATGATTTCCCCTGCCGCCCAGAAATTATGCTTGAGGAGAAATTTATTTTATGAATATATTATTCATTTCATTAGGCTGTGACAAGAACCTTGTGGATTCGGAGGTCATGCTTGGGATTCTTGCAAAGGACGGTCATCAGATGGTGGACGATGAGACAATGGCAGATGTCATTATCATCAACACCTGCTGCTTTATCCATGACGCAAAGGAAGAGAGTATCCAGAATATTCTTGAGATGGCAGATCTGAAGAAGACCGGTAGATTAAAAGCCCTGATCGTAACAGGCTGTCTTGCACAGAGATACAAAGAAGAGATCATTCAGGAAATCCCGGAGGTTGATGCGGTTCTCGGAACGACTTCTTATGAAGAGATCGCACACGTGATCGATGGAGTTTTAAGCGACAGTCCGATGGAGCGTGGAGATGTGCGCCTGACTATGAAGGATGTGGATTATCTCCCGGTGACAGACACACACCGTATGGTGACGACCGGCGGACATTTCGCTTATCTGAAGATTGCAGAAGGCTGTGACAAGCACTGTACTTACTGTATTATCCCAAAGGTACGAGGAGATTTTCGGAGTGTGCCGATGGAGCATCTGCTGGAGGAAGCGCAGAATCTGGCAGACGGAGGGGTGAAGGAGCTGATCCTGGTAGCACAGGAGACCACCATGTACGGAACCGATCTGTACGGGGAGAAGCGGCTTCCGCAGCTTTTGAGAGCACTCTGCAAGATCAGCGGACTTCGCTGGATCCGTATTTTATACTGCTATCCGGAGGAAATCACGGATGAGCTGATTCAGGTGATCAAGGAGGAACCAAAGATCTGCCATTATCTGGATCTCCCGATCCAGCATGCAAGCGATGGTATCCTGAAGAGAATGGGAAGACGGACTTCCAGAGCGCAGCTCATCGAGACCATTGAGAAGCTTCGACGTGAGATTCCGGATATCGCACTTCGCACAACTTTGATCACTGGATTCCCGGGAGAGACACAGGAACAGCATGAAGAGCTGATGGATTTTGTGGATCAGATGGAATTCGACAGACTTGGCGTATTTACCTACTCACCGGAAGAGGATACTCCTGCAGCATCTATGCCGGATCAGATCCCGGAAGAAGTCAAAGAGGAACGTCAGGCAGAGCTCATGGAACTTCAGCAGGATATCGTATTTGACCAGGCAGAAGACCGGATCGGGGAAGAGCTGCTTGTGATGATCGAAGGCAAGGTAGCAGATGAGAATGCCTATGTGGGAAGAACCTACCGGGATGCGCCGAATGTAGACGGACTTATTTTTGTGAACACATCGGAAGAACTGATGTCGGGAGATTTTGCAAAGGTAAAAGTGACCGGATCAGCAGATTATGATTTGATAGGAGAGTTATTATGAATTTACCAAATAAGTTAACGATTTTACGAGTGATTTTAATTCCGTTTTTTGTAGTGTTTATGTTATTTGATATTACCGGAGCAGCAGATAAGTGGATCGCACTTGTGATCTTCTGTGTTGCCAGCCTGACGGATATGCTGGATGGGAAAATCGCCAGAAAGTACAATCTGGTAACGAACTTCGGTAAATTTATGGATCCGCTTGCAGACAAGCTGCTGGTATGTACCGCGCTGATCTGTCTGACATCTATGAACCGACTGAATGTCATTGTTGTTCTGGTGATCATTGCCAGAGAATTTATCATCAGCGGATTCCGTCTGGTTGCTTCTGACAATGGAATCGTCATTGCGGCAAGCTACTGGGGCAAATTCAAAACCGTATCACAGATGGCACTGATCATTGTGCTGATCATGGATCTGGGCGGTGTGTGGAATGTTGTAGGAACAGTCCTTACATGGGTAGCACTGCTTCTGACCATCGTTTCACTGATCGATTATATTGCAAAGAACAAACAGGTATTAACACAAGGAGGCATGTAAAATGGTTGTAGAGCTGATTTCTGTCGGCACTGAAATTTTACTTGGCAACATTGTGAATACAAACGCAGCATACCTAGCAGAGAAATGTGCTCTGCTAGGTTGTTCTTTATATCACCAGACTGTTGTCGGTGACAATGAAGAGCGTATGGAAGAAGCAATCCGCCAGGCAATAGAGCGCGCTGATATCGTAATTCTGACAGGGGGACTTGGTCCTACCAAGGATGATCTGACAAAAGAAGTAACCGCAAAGGTATTTGGCAGAAAACTTTATATGGATGAACATTCCAAGACTCGAATCCGGGACTATTTTGAGAAGATTAAGAGTAAAAAGGTGACAGAGAATAACTGGAAGCAGGCATTGGTTCCGGAAGGCGCGATCGTGATCGACAATCTGAACGGAACGGCACCTGGACTGATCCTGGAGGATAAAGAGCGCGGCAAAGCAGCAATCCTGATCCCTGGGCCTCCGAATGAGATGAAGCCGATGTTTGAACACGACATTGCACCGTACCTCAATAAAAAGCAGCCGGAGGGAATCTATTCCCATATGGTAAAAGTGTGCGGGATCGGGGAAAGCAGGGCAGAGACCATGGTTGCGGATCTGATGGATGCACAGACCAATCCGACGCTTGCGCCTTATGCAAAGACAGGAGAGGTACATTTTCGTGTGACTGCAAGAGCATGCTCTGAAGAAGCGGCAGAACAACTGATGGAGCCGATGATCGAAGAGATGAAGAAGCGTTTTGGTGATGCTGTTTATACGACCGAAGAGAATGTGACACTGGAAGAGTCAGTGATCCGTCTTCTGGAAGAGAAGAAGATGACTGTGACAACGGCAGAATCCTGTACAGGAGGAAAGCTTTCCGGCAGACTTCTGAATGTGTCGGGAGCTTCCGGCGTGTACAATGAAGGATACATTACTTATGCGAATGCATCGAAAGAAAAGATTCTTGGTGTGAAGCATGAGACACTGGAAACCTACGGGGCAGTCAGTGAACAGACAGCAGCAGAGATGGCACTTGGGGCAGCAAAGGCGGCAGGTGCGGATGCGGCACTTAGTGTAACCGGAATCGCAGGACCTGGCGGCGGTACAGCGGAAAAGCCGGTCGGACTTGTGTATATCGGATGTGCGGTAAATGGAGAGGTAACGGTAAGAGAGTACCGTTTTACCGGCAATCGTGAGAAAAACCGGGACTATGCGGTTGCACGTGCGATCACGCTCTTGCGGGAAGAACTTTTAAAGAGGGCGTAAGAGAGAAAACCAGTTCATTCTGGAAAAGATGAGGTACAGAAAAATGATCATAAAAAGACTATATAGCAGTCAGGAGGTTGTGGAAGGTCTGCATCTGGTATGGGATGTATTTATCAGAGAAAACGCCAATTCCTGTACACAGCAGGGAATCGAGGAATTTGCCCGTTTTATCAAGATGGAGAATTTTATGCCTCTTGTCGAAAGCGGAGAGATGATCGTCTTTGGCGCGGTAGAAGGACAGGATCTTGGCGGTATCGGAGCCGTGCGGAGGGATGGACATATTTCCCTTCTGTTTGTCCGCCCGGATTTGCGGAGAAAAGGGATTGCGAAGGCTCTTGTTGGTGAAATGTGCAGATACTGTACGATGCAGTTTGCTCTGATGCGTATGACGGTCAATGCATCGGTTGTGAGTACGGAAGCTTATCACCATATGGGATTCCGGGATCTGGCACCGGTTCAGGAAAAGAACGGGATCCGTTTTGTTCCGATGGATTTGATGATATCACCGTCAAATGTAAGATCTTCCTATAATGGAAAGAAACATACAGGACTTTTTATCGGGATCGCAGTTACCGTACTTATTTTTCTGATATTCCTGGGACTGCTTTTCGGAAAAATCATCAGCAATTTTGCGAGTGGTGAAGAAAAACAGGAGGATTCGTCACAGTTTTTTGAATATAACCCGGATGAGGACGGAGAAATTGACGATATCTTTGGCAGTAATGGAAATGAAGAGGATAATAAGGACAGCAGTTCTGAAGAAGCACAGGGAATCGAGGCAATTGAAGGCTACGAGGCAGAAAATCTGCCGTATACGATCACGGAGGAAAATTACACTTATTTTTCCAATGGAAATAAAGGCGAATATCCGATGCAGTTTGATGTCAAATATCCGCAGATCACAGGTGTGGAAGGTGAAAATATTGACAAGATCAATGAAATGCTGAAGGACTGTGCGATGAGTACGGTCAATACCTTATATCTGGCTCCGAGTGATTCTATGAAAGAGAAAATGTTGGAGGAATCGAACCCGTTTTTAGGAAGTCTTGTAACGTACAAGGTTTCTTATGCAGGAGAAGATTTTATCAGCGTAGCATTCAATGATATTTATTATGCAGGAAATACTTCTGCGCAGTATTGTGACCTCCGTACCCGCAACATCCGTATTTCTGACGCAAAGCAGTTTGAAGTGGCAGATATCGTGGATCTAAGCGATGCATTTATGCACGATTGGATGAAAAAGATGAAGGGTGAAGCACCATCGGCAGAGGTGTTAAGCAGTGTGAAATTAAATGATTTCCGACAGATTTTAAATGGGGAAATCCTGGAGAACCGGTACTTTGATGCATTTTTTGTAGATAAGGATGGAATTGAGATCGGAATTACTTACCATTACCCGGGAGATGGAAAAAAATCATCTGCGGAGAGTGGATGGATCACAGCGCCGTTTACTATGAAAGAAATAATTGAATATAAAACAGACAGTGAGTTCTGGAATCTTGTACAAAGTAACAATTGACGAATGTCGAAAATTGTGCGAAAATAAATACATATGGTGTTAAAACAATCACAAACGCCTTATAAAAGAAAAACAGATGTATTTGAAAGGAGTTTTAACATGATTTATTCACATGAAGTAGAAATGATGTGTCCGGTAGCTCAGGGTGCAAACCACGGACCAGCTCCAATTCCGGAAGAAGCAAAATGGGTAAAGGCTAAAGAAATCAAAGATATTTCCGGTCTTACACATGGTGTCGGCTGGTGTGCTCCACAGCAGGGTGCATGTAAACTTACTTTGAACGTTAAAGATGGTATTATTCAGGAAGCACTTGTGGAGACTATCGGATGTTCAGGAATGACTCATTCCGCAGCTATGGCTTCAGAAATTCTTCCAGGAAAGACTATTTTGGAAGCACTTAACACAGACCTTGTCTGTGATGCAATTAATACAGCAATGAGAGAACTTTTCTTACAGATCGTATACGGAAGAACTCAGAGTGCATTCTCAGAAGAAGGACTTCCGATCGGTGCAGGACTTGAAGACCTTGGTAAAGGACTTCGTTCACAGGTTGGTACAATGTACGGAACTCTCGCAAAAGGACCACGTTACCTGGAAATGGCAGAAGGTTATGTAACAGGAATCGCTCTTGATGACCATGATGAAATCATCGGATACCAGTTCGTAAGTCTTGGAAAATTCACAGACTTTGTCAAAGCAGGCGATACTCCGAACGAAGCTTGGGAAAAAGCTAAAGGACAGTACGGACGTGTAGCTGATGCCGTTAAGATCATTGATCCGCGTAAAAACTAATTACATACATAAGTAATTAACGGGTTATATAGGCAACAATATTTTCAGGAGGACAATTAAATGGCTTTATTTGAATCATATGAGAGAAGAATTGATAAAATCAATGAAGTTTTAAACAGCTATGGCATTGCTTCACTCGAAGAAGCTGAAAAGATCACAAAGGATGCCGGACTGGATGTATACAACCAGATCAAAGGTATTCAGCCAATCTGTTTTGAAAACGCATGCTGGGCTTACATCACAGGTGCAGCAATCGCAATCAAAAAAGGATGTACAAGAGCAGCAGACGCTGCAGCAGCAATCGGAGAAGGACTTCAGGCTTTCTGTATTCCGGGATCTGTAGCAGATCAGAGAAAAGTAGGTCTGGGACATGGTAACCTTGGAAAGATGCTTCTTGAAGAAACAACAGACTGCTTCTGCTTCCTTGCAGGACATGAATCATTCGCAGCTGCTGAAGGTGCAATCGGTATCGCTGAAAAAGCAAACAAAGTTCGTCAGAAACCTCTTCGTGTTATCCTGAACGGTCTTGGAAAAGATGCTGCAAAGATCATTTCAAGAATTAACGGATTCACATATGTTCAGACAGACTATGACTATTATACAGGAGAATTGAAAGAAGTTCAGAGAATCGCTTACTCTGACGGACTCCGTTCTAAAGTAAACTGCTACGGTGCAAATGATGTACGTGAAGGTGTAGCTATCATGTGGAAAGAAGGCGTTGACGTTTCTATCACAGGTAACTCTACAAACCCGACACGTTTCCAGCATCCGGTTGCAGGTACATACAAGAAAGAATGCGTAGAAGCAGGAAAGAAATACTTCTCAGTTGCTTCAGGTGGTGGTACAGGACGTACACTTCACCCGGACAACATGGCAGCAGGACCGGCTTCTTACGGTATGACAGATACACTCGGACGTATGCACTCTGATGCACAGTTCGCAGGATCTTCATCTGTACCGGCTCACGTAGAAATGATGGGTCTTATCGGTGCAGGTAACAACCCGATGGTCGGAATGACAGTCGCTGTTGCTGTAAGTATCGAGGAAGCTCACAAAGCTGGTAAATTCTAAGAAATTTATTTACAGGGAGAGGCGTAGCGCCTCTCCCTTTGTATATACAAATCAAAGAAGAACCTGCCGGTCCGATTATTTTATATCAAATCTTTCTTTTATCACTAAATCCTATCTCTCACATATACTAATACCACATCTGATCGAATTATTTTTCAAAAGAAATCTTCCTTAAAATCCCCAAAAAGAAAGGCAGGCTATCCAGATAATGGAGCAACTTATGGATTATGTAAAACCGGAACTGCTGATCGTAGCGGCAGTTCTATACTTTTTCGGAATTGCACTTAAACAAGCAGAATTTATCAAAGATAAATATATTCCGATCACGCTTGGGGCGACAGGCATTATCATCTGCGGGATCTGGGTGACATCTACCGCACATTTCGCAGGAGCACAGGATGTGTTGATCGCAGTTTTCGCATCCGTAACGCAGGGCATTGTTGTTGCAGGACTGAGTACCTACATCCATCAGATCATCAAGCAGGCAGGAAAAGAAGAGTAGGAGTAGAAGTGGTATGGCATTAAATGGAATTGACATCAGCAACTGGCAAAGTGGGATTAATCTTGCGGTTGTCCCGTGTGATTTTGTGGTGATTAAGGCGACAGAAGGAACCGGTTATGTAAATCCGGATTACGAAAGAGCCTACCGTCAGGCGAAAACAGCAGGGAAATGCCTGGGCATTTATCACTATGCGTCTGGTGGAAATATACAGGCGGAGGCAGAATATTTTCTGAAGAATGCAGGGAGACGTGTGGGGGAGGCAATGCTTGTGCTGGACTGGGAAGGGCGGTCCAATCCGGCATTTGGTGTGAATGACCGGGAATGGGTGAAAGCCTGGTGTAATTATATTTCAACAAAGACCAGCGTCAATCCTGTGATTTATGTGCAGCAAAGTATGATGAGCCGGTTGCAGAATATCGGAAACTATGGACTGTGGGTAGCGCAGTACGCGAGTATGGAGCCAATCGGGTACCAGGAAAATCCATGGAATGAGGGTGCATATGCCTGTGTGATGCGTCAGTACAGTTCTTCGGGAAGATTAAGCGGATGGAATGGCAATCTGGATTTGAATAAATTCTACGGAGACCGGCAGGCGTGGAGCCGGTATGCTGGAAAAGGAAACCAGACAACTCCAGAGAAACCTTCTGAAGAGGAAGAAAACCAGGAAGGAACTACGCTGGATCTGGTTTTTTGGACGATGCGTGGAGAATTTGGAAATGGGGAAGAACGGAAAAGCTGGCTTGGAACCAGATATGGAGAAGTGCAGGGGATGATCGACTATATTTCCGGTGCCAGTACAGAGACACTGGCAAAGGAAGTGCGTGCCGGGAAATATGGCAACGGGGAAGTGCGGAAAACGGTTCTGGGGAAACGGTATGAAGAAGTACAAAGCAGAGTCAATGCCGAAGAAAACAAGTATCATATCGTTAAATCCGGGGATACGCTTTCGAAAATTGCAGCGATATACGGAACATCTTATCAGGAAATTGCAAGGTTGAACAAACTACAAAATCCGAATCTGATTTATGTCGGGCAGAGGCTGCGGATCAAATAACCGGCTAATAGATTTGATATTCAGAATCTGGTCTTTGAATTCGGCAATTTGGCAAAAAGAGCTATTGTTTTCAGCTTTTTGGTGTGCTATGATGAAAAAAATGAATACACAGGAGGTTTTGGGATATGGATAATAACTTAAATAACCAGACAACTGAGAATAGTGAAGGGGAGGAAAAGAGTCCATCTTCTTACACCGATCCCAATGCAGGATATACAGAAGCAGAGCCGCAGGCAAAGAATGACAATAGCGTGCCAAAAGAGGCAGCGGACGATAATTTAAAGCAGGAAGAAAAAAGTCATCCGGCATATACTTACGGTGAAATGCCAAAGTCAGAAAACGGAAGCGGCTACGGACAGTCAGCACCGGGCGAAAGCGCTTGCCATTCCGGAACTTCGGATGGAACTTATGAAAATAATACTTACAACGGAAATTCGTATTATAACGGAACCAATCAGAGCGGAGCTTATACCAATGGGTACTCTGACAAACAGTATCAGAATAGCGGTTATAATACCGGATTTAACGCGAGCGGCTACAATAACAATTACAATAGCCAGAACAATTATCAGATGCCGCCAAAGCAGATGGATCTATCTCCACTTTCTACCGGAGAATGGCTTTTAACGCTGATTGTCGGATTTATTCCATGTGCGGGACTGATTCTGTATATTATCTGGGCGTTTGGTAATAGTGGCAATCTGAACCGGCGTAACTACTGCAGAGCGTCCCTGATTCTTCAGGTTATTTCGTATGTACTTGTGATCTTCTTTATTTTGATTGCAGTAGTTGGTGGTATTAGCTATTATGGTTATTAAATAAGTATCTGGCAGGCTTTTCGGCAAGGCAGCAGTGCTTTGCTGAAAAGCTTTTTCGTTTTTTTAGAAATTCTTTAGAAATCTATTCCGGTTCTCTTTAGCTTTAGGAGATAGACTATAGTCAAGGATGAGAAAAAGAGGAGAAAAGCAGTTATGGAAATGAATCATGTACTGGTCGTTGAAGACGACAAGGAAATCAGAGAAGGTGTGGAAATTTACCTGAAAAGTCAGGGATACGAAGTATTTCAGGCGGCAGATGGGATTGAAGGTCTGGAAGTGATCGAGAAAGAGGAAATCCATCTTGCAATCGTCGATATTATGATGCCGCGGATGGATGGAATCCGTATGACGATGAAGCTTCGGGAAAAATATGATTTTCCGGTGATCATGCTGTCGGCAAAATCAGAGGAAGTGGATAAGATCATGGGACTGAATATCGGGGCAGATGATTATGTGACGAAGCCATTTACACCGATGGAGCTTCTGGCGAGGGTGAATTCACAGCTCAGAAGATACCGGATGTTTGCAGAGAAGCTAAGAGACCGTGAAGAAAATCAGAATATCCATGTGATCGGCGGTCTGGAGCTGAATGAAGATACGGTGGAGGTATCGGTTGACGGAGAGCCGGTGCGCCTGACACCGATTGAGTACAAAATCCTGCTTCTCCTTATGAAGAGTCCTGGAAGAGTTTTTTCGGCAGAGGAAATTTACGAGCGTGTATGGAATGAAAAAGCGATCAATACCGATACGATCATGGTCCATATCCGGAATATCCGTGAAAAAATTGAGAGCTGCCCGAAAGAACCAAAATATTTAAAGGTGGTGTGGGGCGTTGGATACAAAATCGAAAAACAGGCATAAACTAGGGATTGTCCTGATTTTAGGCGTAATCTTACTTGCGACGGTGATCGTGTTAGGAAACTATAATACTTTTTATAAGAATGCAAAAAAGGAGCAGGACAGTCTGACACAGAACTACCGGACGAGTGAGTCCTTTATGAAGACATTTATCCGGGACTGCTATGTATTGTATTCCAAAGAATCCGGAAACGAATATAACGTAAAGTTTCTGGATGATTATTATCCGGAATTTGATGAGAAATTTAACCGGCAGATTGCATATATGAATTACCAGGTGCAGGATGCAAACGGAGAGGTAATCGATGGATACCGGTCGAATAGAGATTCCTGGGAAAAAGTGAAAGATACCGAGCTTGCAGATTATGCTCTTGGGATTAAGATCTCGTTTGACAAAAACGGTGAAATCAAGATTGATCAGGTGATGGGAACGGAAGTAACCAAACAGGAAGCTGTTCTGAAGATCCTGACCTCAAATCTGCCGGAAAAAATATTTGAATATGAAGATGAAAGTGAGATTGAAAATATTTCACCAAAAGACAGGACCTATTATTTCATGATGACGGAAGCAAAGCTGAATGCTTATGTTATGCGGGTGTATCCGATTACTTCAATGGTGGGAAACGCGGCGGTTTATACAATCTTGACCCTTATATTGTTGGTCGCACTTCTGGCATGGCTGATTCCGATGAAGAAAGATCTGCATACAGGAGATGAAAAAATTTTCCATGTACCATTTGAAATTGCGATAGCGACTGGTATTACTGGAATTAGCCTGATTTTCAGCTATCTTGGAGAACTGATTATGCACGCGAAAGGAAATGTGTGGCCAATCGATTTTCTGGTCTGGTTTGTTTTCTTTGCAGTTATGTACTGGGGATCCGGCTGTGTACGCCAGATCCGGCTTCTTGGAGTAAAGGAATATGTGAAAAAAAGAGTTCTGCTGATTTGGATCTGGAGAAGATTCGGAAACGGAATCCGAGGTGGTATCCACTGGTGCAAGGATAAGATCGAAGCATTTTATCATTCTCTGGATCAGTTCAATTTCAAGGAAAAGAATAATAAGATTATTTTGAAAATCGTGCTGTTCAATTTCGCAATACTGCTGGTGATCTGTTCATTCTGGTATTACGGAATTGCAGGACTGATCGTATATTCTGTAATCCTGTTCCTGATCCTGCAAAAATATTTTAATGATCTCCGGAAAAAATATGCATTGCTTTTGGAGGCAACCAATAAAATTGCAGACGGAAATCTGGATGTAGAGATTGAAGGTGATCTTGGTGTGTTCAGTCCGTTCCGTAATGAAATCCAGAAGATCCAGACCGGATTTAAGAAAGCGGTAAAGGAAGAAGTAAAAAGCCAGCGTATGAAAACAGAACTGATCACAAACGTATCACATGATCTGAAAACACCGCTGACTGCGATCATAACCTATGTGAATCTGTTGAAAGACGAGAAAGATGAGGAAAAGCGAAAGGATTATATTGATATTCTGGAACGCAAATCTATGCGCCTGAAAGTCCTGATCGAAGACCTCTTTGAGATCAGCAAAGCAAGCAGCCAGAATGTAAAGCTGAATTTGATGAACGTGGATATCGTCAATCTGTTTAAACAGGTAAAATTTGAGCTGGAAGATAAGTTCGAAGAAAAAGGTCTGGAGTTCAGGACCACTTTCCCGGAAGAAAAAGTGATTCTTTGTCTGGACAGTCAGAAGACCTACCGGATCTTTGAGAATCTTCTGAATAACATTGTAAAATATGCACTTCCGGGAACAAGAGTTTATGTGGAAATCGAAAAGACGGAGAAAGATGTATTTATCCGCCTGAAAAATATTTCCGCAACCGAGCTCACCTTCAATCCGGAAGAAATTACAGAACGCTTCGTCCGCGGAGATGAGTCCCGCAATACCGAAGGCTCCGGTCTTGGCCTTGCAATCGTAAAAAGCTTTGTAGGTCTCCAGGGTGGAAGCTTCCATATCGAAACCGAAGCAGACCTCTTCAAAGCCGAAATCCGCTGGGCTTTGCCGGGAGAAGAGACAGTGAAGCAGGAAACATAAGAAAAATAAATGGTACCGGATTCAATTTTTTTTACAACTGAATCTGGTACCATTTATTTTTCTGATTTGTCTCACAACCTACATCATTCAACTTTTTTACTTTGGAAATCCGCTAGAGTAATGAATCTCATAATCATCCGTGATAAAGAGTGCCTCTGCCCCCTTGATTCCTTCGATATATTTCAATCCATCATCTAACCCCATCGCAAAGCAGGTCGTACTAAGTGCGTCCGCTTCCGTAGAAGAGTCACAGACAATACTCACCCCAAGCAGATCATTTTCATAAGGATACCCGGTTTTCGGATCTAAGATATGGTGATAAATCTTGTCGCCCACCTTAAAATACCGCTCATAAATCCCGGAAGAAACCACAGATTGATCCTTGATTTTTACACTGGTGATCGCTTCTCCATTCTGTGCAAACGGCTTCTGAATCCCGATATTATAATCCGAGCCATCCGGTTTGCCGCCAAGAGCCAGCACATTTCCGCCCAGATTGATCAGCGCATGGGATACATTCTGCTCTTTCAGATATGCTTTCAGCTGATCCGCAATATATCCCTTTGCAATTCCGCCAAGATCAATAGCCGCCTCCGGATCCAGAAGCTGAACCGTATTTCCATCAACCCTCACATTCTCATATCCGATATGACTTTTCGCTTCCTGAATCGCCGCATCATCCGGAACGGTCCCCGTATTATTCTTAAAATTCCACAAGTCACTAAGTGGAGCGATCATAATATCAAACTTTCCATCTGCCAGACGGCTGTATTCCACGCCTTTCTGAATCAAATCCACCGTATCACCCGAAAGTGTCACAGGCTCCCCGTTTGCATGGTTCAGCTCATAAATCTCGCTTCCTTCCGAAGTCCGGCTAAACCGCGCATTATAATCTTCGCATTTCGTTACACAAGCATCCAGAACATCCTCTGAATCCTTATCATAAACCGTAATCGTCACCACCGTATCAAACACCGTCACCGTCCGCGACACCGGCTGCGGCGAACTCCCAGAACATCCCCCCAGACAAAAAGTCCCAAACAAACTCAAACAAATACCAATTCCCAAACTTTTTATTTTCATCGCAAACCTCCTCAAACCATAACCTACAGCATTGCTTTTTTCATAAACTTCCTAAAAAACGACATAATGAAAATTTACGAATCTCAGGTCTGTGCAACCAGCCAATGCACAGCCGTGAGGGAAGCGAAAGTCCTGCACGCCTCTATTTTGTGCAATGGAGATGAAACACAAAAATCGTGGAAGCCATTGCTGAACACGATTTTTGCCCTAAGTGGTTCATCGGAATGGTTTGCACAACTTGAGGCGTGCAGGACTTTCGCTTCCCTCACGGCGTCCCCATTCTCTTCTTCCACAAACCGTCCCATTCGTCAATTACCCCATTATACGTTCCCCTATGAAAAAAATCAATCGAACACTTGATTGCATTAGATAAAATGATGTGTTAGAATAAACAAAGAAAAAGGAGAACCCTATGAGCCATAAAGAAAATAAGAGCCATGAGGAGAAAGCATCTGGTTTCAAAAAGAATGATCTGATTCTTGTCCTCCTTGTATTTGCTGCGGCAGGCATTTTTTTTGCAGGGCATCTATTCACGAGCCAGAAAAGCGCAGGCGTTGTAGAAATACAGATTGACGGGAAAGTGGTAGAGACACTGGATCTGCAGAAAGAGCGTGCATTTAAGATCAACGGAGGAACGAACACCGTGCAGATCGAGAACGGAAAAGTGAAAATGGCAGCGGCCAACTGTCCGGATCAGATCTGTGTACACCAGAAAGCAATTTCAAGGAACGGAGAGAGTATTATCTGCCTTCCAAATAAGATCGTTCTGAAAATTGTCGATGGAGAAGAAGCCGAACTGGATGCGGTAACGAATTAAGATATGAAGAAAAATACAGTCAGAATAGCGTGGTTTGGTGTATTTACTGCCCTTGCGCTGATATTTAGTTATGTAGAGACTCTGATCCCGTTTCAGATCGGGATTCCGGGGGTTAAGCTTGGACTGGCGAATCTGATCGTTGTGGTGGCACTGTACAAGATGGGTGGAAAGGATGCCCTGTTGCTTTCGGTGACGCGTATCGTGCTGTCCGGATTTATTTTTGCCAGTCTGTTTAGTATTTTATACAGTCTGGCAGGCGGACTTTTAAGCCTTGCAGTGATGGTGATTTTGAAAAAGCGGGGATCATTCAGTGTTTTTGGAGTCAGCATGGCAGGTGGTGTCTTTCATAATGTCGGTCAGCTGATTGTAGCGATGCTGGTCGTGGAGACATTCAGCGTCGCCTATTATGTGCCGGTGCTTCTGATCGCAGGAGTGATCACCGGATTTATTATCGGAGTTGTGGCAAATGAAATGCTCAAAAGACTTGGCAGCATCGTATTGTCATAGCATGGGAGGAAGAGATGATTTCATATATAAGAGGGGAGCTTGTAGCTCTCGAAGACGATAAAGTGATCGTAGATGTAGGCGGCGTGGGCTACGGGATTTTTATGTCCGGACAGGCGATGGGACAGCTTCCGCCGGTTGGGAGTAAAGTGAAGATCCACACCTATCTGAATGTCAAAGAAGATGCCATGCAGCTGTATGGATTTTTAAACCGTGATGCGCTTTCTGTGTTCAAGCTTCTGATCGGTGTCAGTGGGATCGGACCGAAAGGAGGTCTTGGGATTCTGGCACAGCTTACACCGGACGAACTTCGATTTGCCGTGATGTCGAAGGACATCAAGGCAATTTCAGCAGCACCGGGAATTGGCAAGAAGACGGCGGAGAAGCTGATTGTGGAACTGAAGGATAAGCTGAAGATTGAGGACGTACTTGATCACCAGGTGGAAGCGGCAAATGGAGCCGCTGAAGATACGGTAAATGCACAAGGACTTCAGGCAGATGCGGTACAGGCACTTACGGCGCTTGGCTATGGAAGTACTGAGGCACTGCAGGCAGTACGAAAAGTGGAAATGGATGAGAGCACGACGGTGGAAGATCTGCTGAAGGGTGCACTCAAATATTTGATATAAGAGGATTAGGATGGGAAGAAGAATTATTACCACAGAGAATCTGGAAGAGGATGTAAAAATTGAGAGCCATTTAAGACCTCAGCTTCTGGAAGATTATATTGGACAGGCGAAGGCAAAAGAGACTCTTAAGATTTATATAGAAGCGGCAAAAAGCAGGGGAGAGGCGCTGGATCATGTGCTGTTTTACGGTCCGCCGGGACTTGGAAAGACAACCCTCGCCGGGATCATTGCGAATGAAATGGGCGTAAATATCAAGATCACGTCAGGCCCTGCGATCGAGAAACCTGGGGAAATGGCGGCAATCCTTAATAATCTCCAGGAAGGAGATGTGCTATTTGTAGATGAGATCCACCGGCTGAACCGGCAGGTGGAGGAAGTACTTTATCCGGCGATGGAAGATTTTGCAATCGATATTATGATCGGAAAAGGGGCTTCGGCAAGGTCGATCCGTCTGGATCTGCCGCATTTTACACTGGTAGGGGCAACCACCCGTGCCGGAATGCTGACAGCTCCGCTCCGGGATCGTTTCGGGGTTGTGAACCGTCTGGAATTTTATACGGAAAAAGAACTGCAGACCATCATCATCCGTTCAGCAGGCGTGCTGGATGTGGAGATCGATGAAAAGGGAGCCCTTGAGATGGCAAGACGTTCCAGAGGAACGCCAAGGCTTGCCAACCGGCTTTTGAAAAGAGTCCGGGATTTTGCCCAGGTCAAATACGAGGGGGTGATCACCGAAGAGGTGGCAAGGCAGGCACTGGATCTTCTGGATGTGGACCGGCTTGGACTTGATCATGTAGACCGTAATCTTTTGACGACCATGATTGAAAAATTTCAGGGAGGTCCGGTAGGACTGGATACCCTTGCGGCAGCGATCGGGGAAGATGCCGGAACCGTAGAAGATGTCTATGAGCCATATCTTCTGAAGAATGGCTTTTTACAGAGAACACCAAGAGGAAGGGTGGTCACAGATCTTGCGTATACCCATCTTGGATTTGACAAGAACAAAGAATAGAAAGGAAAGAGACGATGCTGAAGATAAAACAATATGTGAAAGCAGAGAGTCTGGAGCAGGCGTATGAACTGAACCAGAAAAAGACGAACCGGATCGTCGGTGGAATGCTCTGGCTGAAAATGAGTACTGCGCAGATCCAGACTGCGATCGATCTGTCCGGACTCGGACTGGATCAGATTGAAGAGACGGAGGATGCATGGAAGATTGGATGTATGGTATCCCTTCGTGATCTGGAGTTACACGAAGGATTAAATGAATTGAGCTGCAACATGATCAGAGAAAGTGTGAGAAGTATTGTCGGTGTACAGTTCCGGAATCTTGCGACGATCGGCGGAAGTATTTTCGGACGGTTTGGATTTTCGGATGTACTGACCTGTTTCCTTGCACTGGATACAGAAGTAGAACTTTATAAAGGTGGGATCATTTCTCTGGAAGAGTTTGCAAAGATGGAGAGAGATAATGATATCCTTGTCCGTGTGATCGTAAAGAAAACACCGGGAAAGGGAAGCTATCAGTCACACCGTAATACCAAGACGGATTTTCCGGTACTGGCGGTTGCTGCTGACCGTTATGGAGATGAACTAAAGGTGGCAGTTGGGGCAAGACCGATGAAAGCAGTCTGTATTCACGTTCCGGCAGAACAGCTGGATGCGTGCACAGATCTGAAAAAATTTGCAAAAGAGCTTGCAGTCCAGGTGCCGATGGGAAGCAATATGCGTGGAAGTGCAGCGTATCGTACCCATCTTGCAGAGGTTCTGATCCGCAGAGCGTTAGAGAGAATCACAAACGGAGGTGAAAAGAATGCAGATTAGTCTGACACTGAATGGAAAAAAAATTACAGAAGAGATCGCAGCTGATCTGCTTCTGATCGATTTCGTGAGAAATCATGGATGTTACAGCGTAAAGCGCGGCTGTGAGACTTCCAACTGTGGACTTTGTACCGTATTTTTAGATGAGAAGCCGGTACTTTCCTGTTCCGTGCTTGCTGCAAGAGCAGACGGGCACAAGGTAGATACGCTGGAAGGACTGCAGGAGGAAGCAGAAGAATTTGGCTCTTTTATCGCAGGACAGGGGGCGGAGCAGTGCGGATTCTGTAATCCGGGTATGATCATGAATGCAATCGCACTTTTCCGCGAGAATCCGGATCCAAGTGATGACGAGATCCGGGAATACCTTGCGGGGAATCTCTGCCGCTGTTCAGGCTACGAGGGACAGCTCAGAGGAATCCATGATTTTCTGGAGTACAAAAGAAAAGGAGGAGCCAGATGAAAGCAGTAGGAGTACCATTTGTAAAAAAAGATGCGAAAGCACTGGTGACTGGAAAGCCGGTATATACAAATGATCTGGCACCAAAGGATTGCCTGATCGTTAAGCTTCTAAGAAGTCCGCATGCCAATGCGATGATCCAGGAGATCAAGACAGATGTGGCAATGCGTGTGCCGGGAATTGAAGCAATCTATACCTGGAAGGATGTACCGCAGCAGCGTTTTACAATTGCAGGACAGACCTGGCCGGAGCCTAGTCCGTATGACCGGTTGATCCTGGACCAGCATGTTCGCTTTGTAGGAGATCCGGTAGCGATCATTGCCGGAGAAAATGAAGCCTGCGTAGAACGTGCAATGAAGATGATCAAGGTCAAATACGAGGTTCTTCCGGCAGTATTAGATCCTGAGGAAGCGCTGGATGGTCCAATTCTGGTGCATCCGGAGGACAGCTGGAAGGCATTGTGCCCGGTAGGAGCAGATAACAAGCGGAATCTTTGTGCACAGGCAGAAGATGGACATGGGGATGTAGAGAAAGTTCTTGCAGAATGCGATGTTGTTGTAGAACATACATATCATGTCAAAGCGGCACAGCAGGCAATGATGGAACCATTTCAGACGGTCTGCTTTATGGATATGTATGGAAGACTGAATGTGATGAGTTCTACGCAGATCGTTTACCATGTGCGCCGTATTGTTTCCAATGCGCTTGGTATTCCAAAATCTAAAATCCGTGCGTTTAAACCAAGGATCGGTGGTGGATTTGGGGCAAAACAGACGGCGGTAAGTGAGGTTTATCCGGCGTTTGTAACCTGGAAAACCGGAAAGCCATCGAAAATTGTATTTACAAGAGAGGAATCCCAGATTGCATCCTCACCGCGTCATGATATGGCGGTGACGGTTCGCATGGGAGCAGATAAAGAGGGAAATATCCGGGCAATTGATCTGTATACACTTTCTAACACAGGAGCATACGGGGAACATGGACCGACAACGGTCGGACTTTCCGGACATAAGGCGATTCCGCTTTATGGTTCATTAGATGCATACCGGTTCCGTTACGATGTGGTCTATACCAACCGGATGGCAGCAGGAGCTTATCGTGGATATGGAGCGACGCAGGGAATCTTTGCGGTTGAGACATCTGTTAACGAACTGGCAGAAAAACTTGGCATGGATCCGATGGAGATCCGTATGAAGAATATGGTCAAAGAAGGACAGTTCATGCCGGCATATTATGGGGAGACAGCGAATAGCTGTGCACTTGATAAATGCCTTGCGAGAGTAAAAGAAATGTCCGGATGGGATGAAAAGTATCCAAGAAAAGTTATGCCGGATGGCAAAATCCGCAGCGTCGGAGTAGCACTTGCCATGCAGGGATCCTGCATTTCCAATGTAGATGTCGGATCTGCAATGATCAAACTGGGCGAGGATGGTGTCTACAATATGTCAATCGCGGCAGCGGACATGGGAACCGGGTGTGATACGATTCTTGCACAGATGGCAGCAGAATGTCTGGACTGTGATCTGGATGATATTGCAGTATCCGGAGCAGATACCGATACTTCACCGTATGATTCAGGCTCTTATGCATCAAGTACGACTTATGTGACCGGTATGGCGGTGACAAGAGCCGGTGAGGAACTGAAAAAGCGGATCGTCAGACAGGCAGCGAAGATGCTGAAATGTGAAGTGGATGAGGTTGATTTCGATGGACACATTGCAAGAAGCGATAAGACCGGAGAAGAGGTGACACTTGCGGCAATCGGAGCAGGGGCAATGTGCGGAAGTGATATTGCGCTTCAGGTAACAGAAAGCCACAGTTCGCCGGTATCTCCGCCGCCTTATATGGCAGGCGCTGTTGAAATCGAATTGGATCCGGAGACAGGACATGTCGAGATCCTGGATTACTATGCAGTGGTTGACTGCGGAACTGTTATTAACCCGAATCTTGCGAGGGTACAGGCGGAAGGCGGAATCGTGCAAGGAATCGGCATGACTCTTTATGAGAATATTCAGTACACGGAAAAAGGACAGCTTCTGAACAATTCATTTATGCAGTACAAGATTCCGACCCGAATGGATATGGGAAATCTGCATGTGGAATTTGAGAGCAGCTATGAGCCGACCGGACCATTTGGTGCAAAATCGATTGGCGAAATCGTCATCAATACACCGGCTCCGGCATTGACGCATGCAATCGCAAATGCAACAGGTCTGTGGTTCCGTGAACTTCCGATTACAAGTGAACAGATTGCAATGGGAATTATGGAAAATGAAAATTAAACTGATTTATCTGGCGGCTGGAAACAGCCGCCGTTTTAACAGCCAAAGGATGCAAAATACAGAACCGCCACAATCAGAAGCAGAGAACAAACTACTTTATCTGTTGGGTGAAAAGCCGATGTTCCGCTATTTATTCGACCGTCTGGTAAAAGTCTGTCAAAGGCATCCGGAATGGGAAATGATTGTGGTAACACAGTATCCGGAGATTGAGCATCAGGTAAAAGCACTTCAGGAAAACGAGCAGCAAGGTGAACGTTTCCCGGTAAAAACAGTGATTTCAAAAGACAGCTATAAAGGAGCAGCCTATTCGGTAAAAGCAGGGATCCGTGCGGCAGGAGATGCTGATGCCTATGCATTTTTTGTGGCGGATCAGCCTTATTTTACAGAAGAAAGCGTGGAAGGATTCCTGGAAAAGATGGAGCGGGAGGCAAAAGTTGTACCGGGATGTGTGACCTGGAATGGACAGGAAGGCAATCCGGTCTGGTTTCCGGCAAAGTACGGGAAAGAACTTCTGGAACTGGAAGGAGATGCCGGAGGAAGAAAGGTGTTCCGCAGATACCGGGAAAAAGCAGTATTTTACGAGGTGAGCCTGGAAAAAGAGCTGGAAGATATTGATTATATGCCGGAAATAGAAAAAATGCGGATAACAGAAGGAGGCACAGAGAAAACTTTCCATGTATATGTCATCGAAAATGGAAAGCTTCAAAGGAAAGAGTCTCTGCTTATGGCACTTGGACTTACGGAGCAGATGGTACCGAGAATTGCTGCCGTGGGTGCGGGAGGTAAGACTTCTCTTTTGAAACAGCTGCTCGCTGAATACCAAGAGAAGGGTGCCCTCCCGGTTCTGGTGACTACAACCCATATGAAAAAAGAGACTGCCCCTTATTTTGTAATGGAGGATTCTATCGAAAAAATTCTGGAAGTGCATAAAAGAGAAGGCATGGTGATCGCCGGTCTGGATGCAGGAGGAGGCAGGATCAAAAGCCTTTCTGTACCGGTAATGGAAAAGATCTGGGAGCTTCCTGCGCCGGTTCTTGTGGAAGCGGATGGTGCACGGATGCTTCCGGCGAAAGTGCCGGGGGAGAAAGAACCGGTTATTCCAAAGCAGATCCAGATAGTCCTTTCTGTATATGGACTCGATGCCATCGGACAAAGGATAAAAGACTGCTGTTTCCGGCCTGAGCTTGTGGCACAGGTACTTGGAAAAGCAGTGGAAGAGGTCCTGACGGAGGAGGATCTGGCAGGGCTGGCTGTTTCGGCAAAAGGCGGGAAAAAGAATGTCCTGCCGGAAATGGATTTCTATATTGTGCTAAACAAAGCAGATGACGAAAAACGTCTGAAAATGGCAGAGAGAATCGCCTTAAGAGTAGAACGGGATTCTGGTGAAAAAGTACGGATTACATCGTTTCGTTAATATTTTGGAAAAATAAAGCAATTGTGTGTTGAAAAATGGAACATTGCCGAATTGTCATTGAAAACCATTCGTGCTATCATAGATACGATAGCTTTGACAACGAAAGTTGTAAGTGGGTAGAGAAGGAGGCAAAAAAGTGAGTACGAAGAATAGTAATACTTCACAGGAACTATTTAACCTTAACGGAAAACCATCCTTTGGTCAGGCACTTCCGCTGGCATTCCAGCATGTAGTGGCGATGATCATTGGCTGTGTTGCACCGGCGATTATTCTTGCCGGTGTGTCCGGACTTTCAGAATCAGATACGGTTGTCCTGATTCAGGCATCTCTTGCAATGTCAGCGATTTCGACATTCATCCAGCTTTTTCCGTTTATCAAATTTAAGTCTTATCAGATAGGAGCCGGGCTTCCGGTTATTATGGGAATCAGCTTTGCGTATGTGCCGATCATGCAGTCAATTGCACAGGATGCAGATGTTGGAACAATACTTGGTGCACAGATCGTGGGCGGTATTGTTGCGATTATTGTAGGAATATTTATCAAGCAGATCCGTCATCTTTTCCCGCCGCTGGTTACGGGAACGGTTGTATTTGCAATCGGACTTTCGCTGTATCCGACCGCAGTCAATTATATGGCAGGTGGAGCAGGAAGTGCGGATTATGGTTCATGGCAGAACTGGCTTGTTGCGATCATCACACTGGCAGTCGTAACAGGACTGAATCATTTTGGAAAGGGCTTTTTAAAGCTTTCTTCCGTTCTGATCGGAATCATAGTTGGATATGTAGTTGCGCTTGGCTTTGGAATGGTGGATTTTTCTTCCGTATTAACGGCAAAATGGGTACAGTTCCCACAGCCGATGCATTTCGGAATTAAATTCGAGCCATCCTCATGTGTTGCGATTGCGGTATTGTTCGCAATCAGCTCTATTCAGGCAATCGGAGACTTTTCAGCAACGACGACCGGAGGAATGGACCGTATGCCGACGGATGAGGAATTAAGCGGTGGTATCATTGGTTATGGAGTCAGCAATATTGTCTGCGCATTTTTCAGCGGACTCCCGACAGCAACCTACAGTCAGAATGTCGGAATCGTAAGTTCTACGAAAGTAGTAGCAAAGAGAGTATTTGGAATTGCAGCGATGATCATGCTGGTTGCAGGAATCATGCCAAAGATCGCATACATTCTTCTAACTATTCCGTCATGTGTGCTTGGAGGCGCAACAATCTCTGTATTTGCAATGATTTCCATGACGGGTATCAAACTGATCAATAATTCAAAGATGAATTATAGAAATACATCCATCGTAGGACTTGCCATTGCACTTGGAATGGGTGTGACACAGGCAAATGCAGCACTTGCGCAGCTCCCTGCATGGGTAACAACCATTTTCGGTAAATCACCGGTTGCACTGTCTACTCTGGTTGCAGTGTTCCTGAATCTGGTTTTACCAAAGGAGAAAGAAGAGTAAATGAAGATCCTGATAAGAGGAGCCGGGGATCTTGCCACAGGAATTGCGGCAGAGCTGTGGGAAAGAGGACATCAGATCCTGATGACGGATGTTGCCATCCCACTCACCGTCAGACGTGAGGTGGCATTTTCAAGAGCGGTGTACGAAGAACATGCAGTGGTAGAAGGAATAGAAGCAGTTCTTGCCGAAAATTTTGAAGAAGCAGAAACAATTATGGCAACGCGGAAAATTGCTGTCATGGTGGATGAAAAAGCAGAAGTGCGGAAAGAATATCTGCCGGATGTACTGGTTGACGGGATCATGGCAAAAAAGAATCTTGGAACCCAGATCAGTGACGCTCCTCTTGTTATCGGTATCGGACCGGGCTTTACGGCAGCCGGAGACTGCCATTTTGTGATTGAAACGCAAAGAGGTGAGCATCTGGGCGAAGTGATCCGCAAGGGAAGTGCAATCCCCAACACCGGAATTCCGGGAAATATTGGCGGCTATACGGTGGAACGCCTTTTAAAGGCATCCGCAGATGGAATCATGCATCCGGTCGCGAGAATTGGTGATGTGGTGAAAAAAGGGCAGATTGTTGCAAGGTGCGGAGATGAACCTGTCTATGCGAGGCTCCACGGGATTGTCCGTGGGATGCTCCAGGAAGGTGTACCGGTCAAAAAAGGATTGAAGATCGGAGATGTGGATGCAAGGATAGAGGAAAAACTTTGTTATACGATTTCGGATAAAGCACGAAAGATCGGAAACGGAGTTGCGGAAGCAATCGATCTTGTCTATAAAACAAAATAAAAAGTTGCCTGGACAACTTATTTATCCATCCTTTTTATGGTAAAATATAAAAAGGTTTGGGCAGAATACCTGCCGCAGTGACGGCAGGTATTTTTATGCCATAATCCATATAAAGTGAGGAACAAAAAATGAAACTGGTAAAAACAGAAGATGCAGTGGGGCAGGTGCTGTGCCATGACATTACACAGATCATTCCGGGAGTTGTAAAGGATGCTGTTTTCCGGAAGGGACATATTGTTACCGAAGAAGACATTCCGGTACTTTTATCTGTGGGAAAAGAGAATCTTTATATCTGGGAAAAACAGGAAGGTATGCTTCATGAAAATGAGGCAGCTGAGATTTTGCGTCAGATCTGTCAGGGTGAGCATATGCATCCTTCCGGGGTGAAGGAAGGAAAGATCGAACTGATCGCCGACTGTGAAGGGGTATTGAAGATCAATACCGAAAAGCTGAATGCGGTGAACAGTCTTGGTGAGATGATGATCGCATCCAGACATGGAAATTTTCCGGTGAAAACCGGAGATAAGATTGCAGGAACAAGGATCATTCCGCTTGTGATCGAAGAAGAAAAGATGCAGAAGGCCTGTGAAGTGGCAGGAAAAGAACCGATTTTCCGGATTCTTCCGTACCAGAAGAAAAAAGCGGGAATCGTAACGACGGGAAGCGAAGTGTATTATCACCGGATCGAGGATAAATTTACTCCGGTTGTGATCGAAAAACTGAAAGAATGTGGCGTTACAGAGGTGAAGCAGATCCAGTGCAACGATGATCATGAGATGATTACAGAAGCAATCCAGACTCTGATCGAGGATGGTTCTGACCTGATCGTCTGTACCGGTGGAATGAGTGTAGATCCGGATGACAGGACTCCGCTTGCGATCAAAAATGCCTGTACGGAAGTGGTGACTTATGGGGCACCGGTTCTTCCGGGAGCCATGTTTATGCTTGCTTATTGTGAAAAAGAAGGCAGACAGATTCCGGTCATGGGTCTTCCGGGATGCGTGATGTATGCAAAACGGACGATTTTTGATCTGGTTCTTCCGAGGATTATGTGTGATGAAAAGCTGCATGAAAAAGATTTCCGGCTTCTTGGACAGGGAGGACTTTGTCTGTCCTGTCCGGTGTGTACTTTTCCAAACTGTGGATTTGGAAAAGGAGGATATTAAAATCATGAGAAAGAATAACTTATTTAAGAAAACAGTGGCAGCAGGTCTGGTTCTGCTGATGACAGCATCACTTGCTGCATGTGACGGTAAAAAGACCGACACAAAAACAGAAGACAAAAAGACAGAAACAAAGGCTGACAAAGAAGAGGATGTAGAGCTTCAGGTATTTATCGCAGCCAGCCTGAATACGGCAATGACAGATATTGCCGAGCGTTATGAAAAAGAGCATCCGAATGTGAAGATTGTCTACAATGCAGACAGCTCAGGAACTCTGCTGACACAGATCGAAGAAGGATATGAGTGTGACCTGTTCTTCTCTGCAGCACAGAAACAGATGGATCAGCTTGAGGCTGACGGACTGGTAGTAGAAGGAACCCGCCATAATGTAGTGAACAATCAGGTAGTCGTTATCACATTAAAGGACAGTGATACAGCAGTAACCGGGCTTGAAAACTTAAATGAGGCAAAGAGCATTGCACTTGCAGGCGGAAGTGTACCAGTTGGAAAATACACCCGTCAGGCGTTGATGAATCTCGGAATTCTGGACAAAGTAGACGATGCGTCTACCATCACAACAGAACAGGTTTCTGAAGCTCTTGGTGGAATAGAGATCAGTGAGCAGGCAAATGTAAGCAAGGTGCTGATCGCCGTTACAGAGGGTGCATGCGAAGTTGGAACAACTTATTATTCTGATACATACGGATATGAGGATCAGATCAAGATCCTTCAGACAGTAAGCTATGATCTGACAGGTAACGTGATTTATCCGATCTGCCGTGTGGAAAATAAAGAGGCAGATGATGCAAAGAAAAAAGCAGCCGATGATTTCCTTGCATATGTAACATCCGATGACGCAAAGAAGATCTTTGACAGCTACTATTTCGATACAAACGTAGAGTAAAAGAGGAACGATATGGAAGAAATAAGACAGATCCTTGCAGGACTTGACTGGAGTCCGCTTTTCATTTCAATCAAAACAGGAATCGCAGCAACGATCGTGTCATTCTTCCTGGGAATATGGGCAGCAAGAAAGGTGCTGAAAGCGAAGACGGGTCTCAGGGCTGTGCTGGATGGGATTCTGACACTGCCGCTGGTGCTTCCGCCGACGGTTGCAGGATTTTTCCTGCTGCTCATTTTCAGTACGAGAAGAACCGTTGGATCGTATCTTTATACGACATTTGATATCAAGATCGTACAGTCCTGGGCAGGATGCGTGATCGCGGCAACTGTGATAGCATTTCCACTGATGTACCGGAATGCAAGAGCAGCATTTGAACAGGTGGATGTGAACCTGATCTATGCGGCGCAGACGCTCGGTATGCCGGAGTGGAAGATTTTCTGGAGGGTGATCATGCCGGCGGCAGGTCCAGGAGTTGCATCCGGTACAATTCTTGCATTTGCAAGAGCGCTTGGAGAATACGGTGCGACCTCCATGCTTGCGGGCAATATTCCAGGAAAGACGGCAACCATTTCCCAGAGGATTGCAATGGTCATCCAGGACGGTGATTATCAGACGGCAGGCGTGTGGGTCGGAATTGTAATCCTGATCGCATTCGGAATAGTAGTACTTATGAATCTGGCATTTGGAAAGGGAATGAAACATACAAAGCAATGGTAGAACTAGAGATAAAAAAAAAGTATGAAAAATTCAGGCTGGATGTTGCCTTTAAAAGTGAAAAAAAGCGGATCGGAATCCTGGGCGCTTCCGGATGTGGGAAAAGCCTGACCTTGAAAAGTATTGCCGGGATCGAAAGACCGGAAAAAGGGCGGATCGTGATTGACGGAGTTACCCTTTTTGATGCCGGAAAAAAGATTTTTCTGAAGCCGCAAAAAAGGAAAGTCGGTTATCTTTTTCAGAATTATGCGTTGTTTCCGAACATGACCGTGGAGCAGAATATCGGGATTGGATTTACCGGAAACAAAGAAGATAAGCAGAAAATGGTAGAACAGCTGATCCATCATTTCCAGCTGGACGGACTGGAAAAGCTTTATCCGTCAAAGCTTTCCGGCGGACAGCAGCAGAGAACGGCACTGGCACGGATTATGGCATATGAACCGGATGTGATCCTTCTGGATGAACCATTTTCGGCACTGGATGCGTATCTTCGGGAGCGGATGCTGACCGAGCTGATGGAAATGCTGAGTGATTATGAAGGTACGGTGATCATGGTGTCCCACAGCAGGGATGAAATCTACAGCTTCAGTGAAGAGGTTCTGGTAATTGAAGATGGACATGGAATCCGCCTGGGTCCGGTAAAAGAAGTATTTAATGCACCGCGCTATAAGACAGCGGCAAGACTTACCGGATGTAAAAATATTGCAGATGTTTACCGGATGGATGCGCAGACGGTGTATGTGAAAGACTGGGATGTGCAGCTGATTTTTAAAGGACGCAGTGTGCCGGAGAATGTGAAGGCAATCGGGATCCGAGCTCATGATCTGATTCCGGTGTATGGAACGATATCCGGGGCTATGCTGAAAGTTAAAGAATGGAAAAGTGTGGATTATCCATTTGAACGAAAATATTTTATCCAATGCGAGTCGGGATGTGAGGACTTCTGCTGGTTTGTCCAAAGAGAGATTTCTGCCACTCTGGAAGAAAAAGGAATGCCGGATGCACTCGCATTTCCGGAAGAAAAAGTGCTGTTCCTTGAAGGATAGCGTGGCAGATGTTATAATGGACAAATAGAGAAAACGGGCAGAAGGTGGCAGCATAAATGCAGAAAGAACAAGACAGGGAAGCGATTTACCGGAGCATTTTCTTCTGTGATATGGATCGGAAGAAGGCGGATGAGATCATTAACCGGTTAGACGGCAGAACCGTAACCTATGACAAGGGCGAAATCATCATAAGAGAAAGAGAAAAACTGAACAATATCGGAATCCTGCTTGACGGGGTACTCTGTAAAGTGCAGTATTACCGGGATGGAACCGAACAGCTGGTCCAGAAGCTTGTCAGCTCGTTTGTTGTGGGAGTGGAGATTGCGGTCAGTGAAAAAAAGACGAGTCCGTATGATGTTTATGCATCGGAACAGGCACACATTTTCTGGTTTCCTGTACGGGCGATGGAAGAAGAGGGCGTTCTGGATCTGCGTGAGAGGATTGAGTTTTACAAGAAAACGGTTCATTTCCTTGCAAATGAAGATATCCGCAAGTGCAGGAAGATTGAATTGCTGTCGATCAGAGGAATCCGGGAAAGAATCGAGCAGTATTTGAGAATTCAGCAAAGCCGCCATAAAAGCAATGCCTTTGATATTGAATTTAACAGAGAACAGATGGCAAATTATCTGGGGATCAACCGGAGTGTGCTGTCACATGAGTTGAAAAAAATGGAAAAAGAGGGGATTTTGAAGGTCAGAAAGAATCATTTTGAGCTGGCTGATAAAGAATAAAACAGAATTTCTGCTGAAAATATCGAAAAGTGGTTGGTTTTTATTAGAAGATAGTTTATAATGAAAAAAGGATTAGGCGGCAAGGAGGTTCTTTATGGCATCGTCAAAAAATTATACAGAAGTTTTGATAGGCGGCAAAGTATTTACCCTGAGCGGATTTGAAAGCGAAGATTATCTGCAGAAGGTATCCACTTATCTGAACCATAAAATCGAGGAATGTACAAGCAGCGATGGATATCGCAAGCAGAGTGCGGAAGCCAGAAGTGTGCTTCTTGCTTTAAATATAGCAGATGATTATTTTAAAGCCAAGAAACAGGGCGGCGCATTAGAAAGCGACATCGAGGCAAAAGACAAAGAGATGTACGATTTAAAGCATGAACTGATCTCAGTACAGATCAAGTATGAGAATGCTGAAAAAGCACTGGATAAACTCAAGGCAGAGAACCAGGAACTTCAGATGAAGATCGTACAGCTTGAAACAGAAATGAAAAATCACCGTACAAAATAGACTGTCCTGAGGCAGTCTATTTTTGATACTCCGGTATACAAAGAGAAATGTCTGCAACACAGGGGCTTTGTATACAGGTTATTTAAAGATAGAGGAGTTATATGAAAGACAGAGTTGAAATCCTTGCACCGGCAGGGAGTATGGAGTGCCTGAAAGCGGCAATTGCAGCAGGAGCTGATGCGGTATATACAGGGGGAGCCCTTTTCGGGGCACGTGCTTATGCACATAACCTGACGGAGGAAGAACTTTTAGAGGCAATTGATTATGTGCATTTGCATGGAAGAAGACTGTATCTGACCGTGAATACACTGATCAAAGACCGTGAGATGGAAAAACAGATGTATGATTATCTGCTCCCTTATTACCGGCAGGGGCTGGATGCAGTGATCGTGCAGGATATTGGACTCTTCCGTTTTATCCGGAAGCATTTTCCGGATCTTCCGATTCACGCAAGTACCCAGATGACGCTTACGGGAGTAGATGGGGCGAAGTTTCTGGAAAAGGAAGGTGCACAGCGAATTGTTACGTCCAGAGAACTGAGTATGGCAGAGGTGAAGAAGATTGCCGATGAGACAGAGCTCGAGATTGAAAGCTTTGTACATGGTGCACTCTGCTATTGCTATTCTGGTCAGTGCCTGTTCAGCAGTTTTATCGGCGGCAGAAGTGGCAACCGTGGACAGTGCGCACAGCCGTGCAGACTGCTTTACCGGACACCGGAAGCAAAGAGACCACAGTATCTGCTGAGTCTTAAGGATATCTGTACATTGGAACTGATCCCGGAGATGATCGAGAGCGGGATTTATTCTTTCAAGATTGAAGGTCGGATGAAGAAGCCGGAGTATGCGGCAGCAGTCGCTTTCCAGTACCGGAAATATGCCGATCTTTATCTGAAATATTACGAAGAATGTCCGGCAGAAGAGGATCCGGCAGCGTATGCGATGAAGAAATACCGTGTCCGCGAGGAGGATCGGCAGATGCTGCTGGATCTCTATAACCGTGGCGGTTTCCATACGGGTTATTATCATACACAGAATGGACGGGAGATGATTTCCTTAAACCGTCCGAACCATGCAGGAGTGCCGGCAGTAAAGGTACTTGCTAAAAAAGGCAGAAATGTGACTGCAAAAGCACTGACAGACCTGTATCCGCAGGATATTATTGAACTCCCGATGCGCAAAGGCAGGGAAAAAGCAGATAATTATACCTGTAAGGATGCAGTCAGAAAAGGAATGAATGTGCAGATCCCGGTATTTGCAGATACCCCGTTCAAGAGGGATGAAATCTGGATGCGTACAAGAAACAGCACATTGATTGACACGCTGCGTGAAGAATTTGTAAATGGAAAAATAAAAGAACGGATCTGCGGAACTTTCCGGCTGTATCCGCAGGAAAAGGCAACGCTTACGGTGAAGTGCCGGGATGCCGAGATTACGGTTGCCGGTGAAAAAGCACAGGAAGCACTGAGCCAGCCGATGAGCAGAGAGCGGATTGAAAAGCAGCTGCGCAAGACGGGAAATACGGAATTTGAATTTTCCTTTTTAAAGGCCGAGATCGGAGAAAAAGTATTTCTTCCGATGCAGAGCTTGAACGAACTTCGAAGGGAAGCACTGGAGACACTGGAAAAAGTGATCTGTGAGAAATACAGAAGAAGTGGTGAAGTGAAAGATCCGGAAGAAGATAAGACAGAGCTTTCAATGGAAGAAGAGGTACTTTCCGGATGGACGGCATCGGTAAGAACCGCAGAACAGATGGAAGTGATTCTGGAAGAAGAAGCAATCGGAAGAATCTATGTGGATTGTACCATGTTCCCTCGCATCTGGGAGAAGGACAGCTATGTGGAGTGGATTACAAAAGTACATGCAGCAGGGAAAGAAATTTATCTGGTCATGCCGTATATTTTCCGGGAAAGAACCCGAAAACAGTATGAAGCTGCATATAACCGGATATTCGGAGCCGGATGGGACGGCATTCTGATCGCCAATTATGAAAGTTTTGCGTTTCTGAAAGAGCATGGTTATACCGGAAGGATTATGACCGATTACAATCTGTATGAATTTAATCAGGAAAGCAGGAAATTCTGGAAGGAAAAGGGAGTTTTTGAATTTACAGCGCCCGTGGAACTGACAGAAAGAGAACTCCAGGATCTCCGGGTAAAGGATGGAGAAGTGATCGTATATGGTTATCTTCCGATGATGATATCTGCAGGATGTATTCAGAAAACGACCAGAGGATGTCTGAAAAAATCCGGACAGACGACAATAACTGACAGATATCGTAATCCATTTGTGGTAAAAAATGAATGTGATTACTGTTATAATATCCTTTACAATTATGTACCATTATATCTGGGAGACCGGATGGAAGAGGTATATCAGATCGGTCCTGGGCGGATCCGACTGATGTTTACTACTGAAAGGCAGCAGGAGGTAAGGCAGATTTTAAGTGCGTATTTTGAAGGAAAAGAGCTTCCGGAGGGAACGTACACCAGGGGACACTGGAAAAGAGGAATAAAGTAGGTGGAATTTTGATCAATATAATTGTAGAGCTGTCAAAATATCTGATGATAGCCCTGATGCTGGTCTATACATTTGAATGTTTTGCAGTATTTAATTACACAGATGAGTATACACAGAGAAGTATTTTCAGAAAGCAGAATGTGCTGATGTTTCTGCTTCATATGATTGCATTTCTGGTGATGTATCTGCAGACAAATGAAACAAAAATGATCGGATTTTACGGGATGCAGGTGGTACTGTTTCTGGCGGTCATTTTGCTGTATACAATAATTTACCCGCGGGTGTCGCGGCTGGTTGTAAATAATATGTGTATGCTGATGGCAATCGGCTTTATTATGATCACCAGACTTTCGTATTCGCTTGCAGTAAAGCAGTTTCTCATTGTCAGTGCATCTGTAGCGATAAGTCTTGTGATCCCGGTCATCATCCGGAAGGTAAAAGCTCTGTCAGAATGGAAAATATTCTATGCAATTGCAGGTGTTGTAATGCTTGGGGTCGTTATCATTGTAGGACGTGTGACTGGAGGAGCGATGCTGAATGTTGCAATCGGAGGTTTTACCCTTCAGCCATCTGAGCTTGTGAAGATTATTTTTGTATTTTTCGTTGCGGCGAGTCTGAAGACTGATACTTCATTTAAGAATATTGTGATCACAACGGCAGTGGCAGCAATGCATGTGCTGATCTTGGTTCTGTCAAAAGACCTTGGTGCGGCGCTGATCATTTTTGCTGTATATCTGGTGATGCTTTATGTGGCAAGCAGACAGCCACTTTATGTACTTGTCGGGCTGATTGCAGGAAGTGGGGCATCAGTTGTGGCATATAAATTATTTAACCACGTCCGTGTGCGTGTACTGGTATGGAAGAATCCATTTACCGTTTACAATGAAGGTGGTTATCAGGTGGCACAATCCTTGATGGCGATCGGCACAGGAAGCTGGTTTGGAATGGGACTTTTTCAAGGGGCGGCAGATCAGATACCTGTTGCAGAGTCAGATTTCATTTTTTCGGCAATTGCGGAGGAAATGGGATTGATTTTTGCACTTGGTCTGATACTGGTATGTGTCAGTGTTTATATGATGTTTCTGAATATTGCGATGCAGCTTCGGGACAGCTTTTATAAACTGGTGGCACTGGGACTTGGAACCTGTTATATTTTTCAGACATTTCTGACGATCGGAGGTGTGACAAAGTTCATTCCGTCTACCGGAGTGACACTTCCACTGGTAAGCTACGGTGGAACCTCCGTCCTCAGTACGATCATTATGTTTGCGATCATTCAGGGACTGTATGTATTAAGAGAAGACGAGGAAGAAGACATTGAAAGAAAAAAATTACAGAGAAGACGAACTTCCAGATCTGGATCAGCAGCTGGAGAGCCTGCCAGACGAGAGCGGGTATCACGACCAAAAGAAGAAGGCAGAAGGGAAAAGCCGCAGCAGACGAACGGATGGCGAACCGAAGAAAAAGGCCGAACGCAGCCGCCTAAAAAACGGACAGCGGCGTCCGAAAGAAACACAGGCAGAAAGAAGCGGAGCCAGTAAGAAAAAAGAGAAGCAGATGACCAATAAAGAACTGACGAGAGTTACTTATATTTTTGTAACACTGTTTTTGGTACTGATGGGATATCTGGTTTATTTTAATGTGGTAAAAAGTAAAGAGGTTGTCAACAGCACGTACAATATCCGTCAGGATCTTCTTGCGGACCGTGTGCTGCGTGGCAGTATTACAGATAAAAATGGAGAAGTGCTTGCACAGACTGTGACAAATGACGATAGATCGGAAACACGGGAATATCCGGAAGGAGAAGTGTTTGCACATGTTGTCGGATATGCCGCAAAAGGAAAATCCGGACTGGAATCCTCACAGAATTTCAATCTTCTGACTTCAAATGCCTTTTTCCTGGAAAAGCTGGCGAATGAATTTAAAGACCAGAAGAATACGGGAGATACGGTGGTCACAACCTTGGATGCGAACCTGCAGAATGCAGCATATAATGCACTGGGAGATAACAAAGGTGCAGTTGTCGTGATGGAGCCAAGTACAGGGAAGATCCTGGCAATGGTATCGAAGCCGTCTTTTGATCCGAATAATGTTTCGGAAAACTGGGATGCACTGAACAATGACGAAAACAGTTCGCTTCTTAACAGGGCTACACTTGGACAGTATACACCAGGGTCGACATTCAAGCTGGTGACAACACTTGCTTTTATGCGGCAGAATCCAGATTATAACAATTATTCGTTTGAATGTAACGGAGAATTCTCACAGAATGGGGCAACGATCCACTGTTATAACAGCACTGCTCATGGGGAAGAGAATCTGACGGATTCGGTTGCAAATTCCTGCAATTCTTCGTTTTCAAATATCGGGCTGCAGCTGGATAAGGCAGAATGGAGAAAGACTGCCAAACAGATGCTGTTTAACAGCAAGCTTCCGGGTGATGTGAAATATAATGAAAGCAGTTTCCGCCTGAAAACAGATGCAGGAGATGCAGATACGATGATGACTGCAATTGGTCAGGGAGAGACACAGGTCAGTCCGTACCATATGGCGATGCTCGTTTCGGCGATCGCAAATGGTGGAAAGCTGATGAAGCCGTATCTGGTGGACAAGATTACAAATTATGCAGGCACAACGGTGAAAAAATATATGCCGGAAAGCTACAAAGAGCTGATGACATCATCTGAAGCTGCACAGCTTACGGAATACATGAAGGCGGTTGTGGATTATGGTACCGGAGCTGCGCTTTCAGGTGCATCTTATACAGTGGCAGGGAAAACCGGAACTGCTGAGGTCAGTGAAGATGGAAATACAGTACATTCCTGGTTTGTCGGATTTTCCAATATGGATAATCCGGAGCTGGCGATCAGCGTTTGTGTCGAGGATGCAGATACAGCGACCATTACTGGTGTCAGTGTCGCAAAGCAGGTGTTTGATTCTTACTATAATAATTAAAGGTCAAGGTGACAGCGCACATGAGGTTTTACAAAAATCTTTATGTCAGTGAGAGCATGACAAAAAAGAAAGAAAAAGTGATTGCAAAACTGAATAAAAAAAAATATCCGTTAAATACTTATGTGATCGCGCTGATCGAAGAAGGGGAAAATCAGCTGGAATTTTATTCGACGTTGATGTTCCGACAGGGAAGTGTGATCGATGATGATATTTTCGTTGTCGGCATAGCGGGTGGATATGATGATGCACTGTATCTGGTAGAAGAGATCGCGAAGGAAGTTTATGAAAAAACAGGGGATCTGGATATCCGGTCCTACATCAGAAAGCAGGAGAGGGAAGAAGCATGATTCTACATATCATTGGATTGATTTTGAAGATTATCGGAATAATTCTTCTGGTGATTCTTGGAATCCTGCTACTTGTGATCGGTGTCCTTCTCTTTGTACCGCTGAGGTATGAACTGCGTGCCGAGTTTCCGGGGAAGCTGGAAGATGCGGAGGGGAATCTTAAGATTTCATGGCTGCTTCATCTGATTGCAGGAAGAGTGGAGTATCGGAACGGCGATGTGAAATGGCAGGGGCGGATTGCCTGGAAGAAGTTGGGAGATGTTCTGGAAGCGGAAGATAAACCGGCGAGAAAGAAGGAGAAAAAGCCGGATGGCGAAAAAAAAGCCGGTGCGGAGAATGCCAGTGAGAGAACGGCAGAAAGAAATGATGCGGCAGATGTAAAGAAGCCGCAGACGCTGCCGGAAAAGAGAGCCGAAAGCGGAACGTATGCAAAGCCAGAGCATGCGGACGTGAAAGATGAGAAGTCCAAAACAGAAACACAGGGAAGTCCTGACACGAAGGTGAAAACATTTTCAGAAAAAAAAGAAGAGAATGCTACACCGGAAAAGGAAAGTGAATCCAGAGAAAAAAAGGATGTTCATGACGAGAGAGGATCCGGAAAGGCTCACAAAACTCCACGAAAGCGGAAGAAACCGGTCAAAGCATTTGGAAAACTGATTCGGAAGCTCAGCCAGAAGCTTCGTGAGATCCTGGAAAAGATCAAATGTACATGGAAGAATTTATGTGATAAAATAAAAAATATCGCAGATAAAAAAGATAAAATTCTGGAGTTCCTGGAACAGGAAAATCATAAAGCAGCTTTTGCACGTGGCAAAAAGGAACTGGTCTGGGTGAAGCGTTTTCTGAAGCCCAAAAAGCTTCGCGTAAAACTGCATTTTGGTTTTGAAGATCCTTATCATACCGGACAGGTACTGGCACTTTGTGGAATGTTTTATGCATTTATCGGAGAAAATATGGATCTGGAACCGGATTTTGAAAAGCGGGTACTGGAAGGTTCCGTTTATGTAAAAGGAAGACTAAGAACAGTTCATATGGCAGTATTTGCAGCAAAGATGCTGCTGGATAAGAATATCCGCAGCACTTACCATGATATCAGGGAGTTTAAATGGTAAAGCATTTGATAGAAAATAACAGGAGGAATCGAAAAAATGGCAGTAGATAATCAGTTTAAAGAGACAGTAGATGCATTGTTTAAGGGGATGAACGGTGTGGTATCATCCAAAACCGTTGTAGGAGATGCAATCCACATCGGAGATACGATCATTCTTCCGCTTGTTGATGTATCTTTTGCAATCGGAGCAGGGGCATTTCATGCGGACAAAAAGGACAGAGGAGCCGGCGGACTCGGCGGAAAGATGATCCCGAGTGCGGTGCTTGTGATCCAGAACGGAACAACCAGACTGGTCAACATCAAGAATCAGGATACCATGACCAAGATCCTGGATATGGTCCCGGATGTGATCGACCGTTTTAAATCCCCATCTGAGGATAAAATGACCGAAGAGGATGTGGCAGATCTGTTAAATGAAGCAGATTCTCCGGAAAATCAGGAATAGACGTAGGTTTCTGGCATATATTTATTGTAAAAGAGGAAAAAGCAGGAACGAAGATGAAACGGGTATTTGGTTTTGCACTGTTTTTTGTGGCACTTGGTATGGTGATCATGATGTTTATTCCGAGCATATTTATCGGAATTCTGATCGTTCTGCTGTGCCTCCTTGTCGGATATCAGCTTTTTTGCTGTTGATTTTGAAAAAATATGAGAACCTGCAGGGGAAACCCTGAAAAAAGCCTTGCGTATGCAGGGCTTTTGTGATACAATGCTAACGTTGCAAAAAAACACGTGTGTGGTTTATCCCGGTGGTGCCAAAGCTGACAAGCATGGTTCGCGGACATAAGCACACGGAAGTAAAAAACCAATGGAGGAAAGAAACATGAGCGTTATTTCAATGAAACAACTTTTAGAAGCAGGTGTTCATTTCGGACATCAGACAAGAAGATGGAACCCTAAGATGGCAGAGTACATCTACACAGAGAGAAATGGTATCTACATTATCGACCTTCAGAAATCTGTAGGTAAAGTAGATGAAGCTTACCAGGCAGTATCTGACATCGCAGCAGAAGGTGGAAAGATTCTTTTCGTAGGAACAAAGAAACAGGCTCAGGATGCTATCAAGACAGAAGCAGAACGTTGCGGAATGTACTATGTTAACGAAAGATGGCTTGGAGGAATGCTTACAAACTTCAAGACAATCCAGAGCAGAATCGCTCGTCTGAAAGAAATCGAAGCTATGTCAGAAGACGGAACATTCGATGTACTGCCGAAGAAAGAAGTTATCGAAATCAAGAAAGAATGGGAAAAGCTTGAAAAGAACCTTGGCGGAATCAAAGAAATGAAGAGAATCCCGGATGCTATCTTTGTAGTAGATCCTAAGAAAGAAAGAATCTGTGTTCAGGAAGCTCACACACTTGGAATCCCGCTGATCGGTATTGCTGATACAAACTGTGATCCGGAAGAACTTGATTATGTAATTCCAGGAAATGATGATGCTATCAGAGCTGTAAAACTTATCGTATCCAAGATGGCTGATGCTGTAATCGAAGCAAACCAGGGCGAAGCAGAAGAAGTTTACGAAGGCGAAGACGTAGAAACAGCTGAAGAAACAACAGAAGAATAATTCGAACAATCCAAAAGATCATATTGAAAGATGGAGGAAAAAATCATGGCAATCACAGCAAGCATGGTAAAAGAATTAAGAGAAATGACAGGCGCTGGTATGATGGACTGCAAAAAAGCTCTGAACGAATCTAACGGAGATATGGATGCAGCAATCGAATACCTCAGAAAGAACGGCGAAGCTAAGGCTGTTAAGAAAGCCGGACGTATCGCAGCTGAAGGTATTGTTATGGCAGACGTTAAAGAAGATAAGACAGCAGCTATCGTAGAAGTTAACTCTGAGACAGACTTCGTTGCTAAGAACGCTGATTTCCAGGCATTCGTAAAAGCAGTTGTTAATCAGGCACTTACTACAAAAGCTACAGATATGGAAGGATTCATGGCTGAAGCTTGGAACGAAGATGCTTCTAAGACAGTTAACGATGCACTTACAGAAAAGATTTCTGTAATCGGAGAAAAGCTCAGCATCAGAAGATTCGAAAAGATCGTTACAGATGGTTGTGTAGTATCTTACATCCACGGTGGCGGACGTATCGGTGTTCTTGTAGAAGCTGATACAGCAGTTGTTAACGACGCTGTTAAAGAAGCTCTGAAAAACGTAGCTATGCAGGTAGCAGCTTTAAATGCTAAGTATGTAAGCCAGGCAGACGTAGATGCTGATTACATCGCACATGAGAAAGAAATTCTTCTTGCTCAGATCATGAACGACCCGAAAGAATCTCAGAAACCGGAAAAGGTTATCCAGGGAATGATTTCCGGACGTATCAACAAAGAGATGAAGGAAATCTGTCTGTTAGATCAGGTATATGTAAAAGCTGAAGATGGAAAACAGTCTGTAGCTAAATACCTTGACGAAGTTGGAAAAGCTAACGGAACAACTATCACTCTGAAGAAATTCGTTCGTTTCGAGACAGGTGAAGGTCTTGAAAAGAAAAATGAAGATTTTGCAGCTGAAGTTGCAGCTCAGATGAACGCATAATCTTACAGTTCGCATAAGAATTTGAACCGTATTATTATCATGTAAATCAACGAAAAACCTTGAATTTCCTATGAAAATGGGATGATTCAAGGTTTTTTTGCGTTGCCAAGCATGCGACAAAAAGGTCCGGTGGACCTTTTTTAGTGTTGGGGAATTAAATATTGACTTATCGTAAATTATCGCTATTTATGTATGGAATTGGGTAAAAGTTGGGGAGTGAGTTGGGGAATTTCAATTCCCCAACTGGTGTGTGAAACTTCGCCTCATTCTTCTGAAATAAGTAGGCGGAGATTGCCTGTTTTAATTTGTTAGATTCTGTTCTTGCAAGTACGATGATTTCCAACAGTGATTATATCGTGATGCTCAATCAGGCAGAGCCGGACAGAGCAAAACTGGCAACACTACTAAATATCTCCACAGAACAGATGGGATATATGCGGTGAAGAGTTGAAGGTTATGGACAAAGTTACGGAGCGATTGTTGTGGGGAGATTATTTATGTAGAAATAAAAGAATGAGAATTCAGTCAAAAGATTATATGACACAGAAATGAACGAAAATTTAAGAAAATCTAAATAGTATTTCCAACTGTTTTCCAGTATACTGAAACTATGATTGGATATCGGAATTTAAGTTATGGGGCGATGGTATTGTGCGATAACTTAGAGGGACAAAGTGTATATAGAAAGTGCTGCGGCTTCCTTATTGAGGCAATGGAGAGGAAACTCAGGAATCGTGGAAGCCTTTGCTGAACACGATTCCCGCTTTCAGAGGTTCCTCGGAATGGTTTGCCGAAGGGAAGCCACAGCACTTTCTATATACACTTTGTCGGACTAACTTCAACAAACTTTTACACCTTAAAAGTAGAATGATGAGGAGGGAATGAAAATGAATGTAAATGGGAATTTCAAAGACAATCTGATGGGGAAGAAAAAGGTGATTTTCATCATCTGCCTTATTTTTGCAGTCGCTCTGATTGCCGCAATCCTGCACATGGTTTCAGGAGGGGGAAAGGATTCCGCGAAGAACATCCTCTACGCGGATAAGGTCAGCGTGATCACCGGAAACGGAAGCGGAACCGTGAACCGCTTTGCAGGCGTTGTGGAGGCGCAGGATACTTTGAAAATCTCACTTTCAGAAGGACAGAAAGTGAAAGAGATTTTCGTGGAAAAAGGGCAGGAAGTGGAGCCTGGGACGAAACTCTTTGAATATGATACAGAGGAGCTTGCGATGACACTGGAGCAGGGAAATCTGGAACTGGAAAAGATAGGAAACAGTATTTCCAATCTGAATTCACAGATTGCGGCCTTAACGACAGAGAAAAAGAATGCACCGGCAGGTGAGCAGCTTTCTTATACAACGCAGATCCAGGAGCTGCAGACGAATGTAAAACAGGAAGAATATAATTATAAAGTAAAAGAACTGGAAGTGAACCGGACGAAGAAGAGTCTGGAATCATCCACGGTGACATCCACGATTGCAGGAATTATCCAGGAGATTAATCCAGATCCTGGTTATGATGATTACAGTGGAGAAAAGCAGGCATTTATGAGCATTCTTTCTACCGGAAAATACCGAATTAAGGGAAAAATCAGTGAACAGAATATCGGTGAGCTTCAGCCGGGAATGGATGTGACGGTGCGGGCAAGGAATAACCAGGAGGAGATCTGGAGGGGATCTGTGGATGTGATCGACACAGAAAAACCGGAGAGCAGTTCACAAAGCGAGATGTATTCCGGTTCGGATTCTTCTGCCCGGGCAACTAAATATTCATTTTATGTAACGCTTGAAACCAGTGATGGTCTGATGCTGGGACAGCATGTATATATCGAGCCTGGAACCGGAGTAAATACAGAGGGATTACATCTGATGACTGCTTATATTGTAGATGCAGACGGGAAAGAGCCTTACGTTTGGGTAGCAAATAAAAAGGACAGACTGGAAAAGAGAAATGTAAAGCTTGGTGCTTATGATGAGGAGCAGGATACATGGGAAATCACAGAAGGACTGAAAGAGACGGATTACATTGTCTGGCCGGATGGAGAATGTAAAGAAGGAGCAGCCGTTCAGAAGAACGAAAATGTACAGGCAGGAGGCATGGAAGAGGGGGAATAAAGGATGACTTTTCAAAAAAGAAATAAGAAAAAAATTCTTCAGATCGGGATTGCTTTGGTTGTCTGTGTATGTTTCATTGGAGGCGGCATTATATTTGCAATGAAAAAAAGTGAAAAAGCGGTCAAGGTTGCACCGGTAGCCAGTATGAGTAATGGTGGATGGTATTCAGAATCGGATATTTATGATTATGCGAAGGTGCAGGCAGGTGCGAGCCAGGACATTTACCATGATGATACCCTTACGATCAAGGAGATTTATGTCAAATCAGGGGATACGGTGAAGATCGGCGATCGTCTGGTTGCCTATGATACTACGCTTGCAGGACTTGAGCAGGAAATGAAGCAGATGGAGATTCAGGGGATTGAACTGAATATTCAGAATCAAAAGGCAGAATTAGAGCAGCTGAAAAATGCAAAGATTGTTTCGTCTGTTGAAAGAAGCCAGGATGAGCTGCGGAAAATGACTGCAAAAGGAACCAGACCTGGAATAATACGGACTGCGGATGCAAAGAAAAATGAAGGGGAAAATCCGGATACTTCCGAAAATCCTGAGCAGCCGGAGACACCAGAAAATCCGGAAGGACCGGAAAAACCATCAATCGGGAAGCCGTTTCCGGAAGAACTGAAGGATAAGATCATTTATAAAGAGATTACAAAGGACGCTGCTCCTTATAATGAAGATGGAGATGGAACAAAAGAAAAGCCGTATCGCTATCTTTGTGCGCCGGGAGCAACGGTAAATGCGGAGTTCATGCTGAAAATGCTGGAAGAGAGGGCAGTCTGTATCTTTGATGTAGTGGATCAGGAGAAGGAACCGACGCTTCTTTTATACTCCTGGACGCTGGACGGAAAGACCGGACAGGTGATAAAGCCCGAAAATCCGGAGCAGCCGGGGACACCGGAAGAGCCGATAATTCCGGACGAACCGGATAACCCTGGTGGATATGAAGAACCGGATCCAGGAGAGGCAGATGGAATGACCAGGGAAGAGCAGGCAAAGCAAATCCAGGAAAAAGAACAGAAGATCAAGGACCTGGATCTGGAAAAGCGAACAGCACAATTGGAATTGAAAAAGCTGGATAAAAAAGTAAATAATGGTGTTGTAAAGAGTACAGTAGAGGGAACGGTAAAAGCTGTACTTGACGAAGAAGAGGCAAAGCTGGAGAATAAACCGGTTATATCTGTGACCGGAAAAAATGGTTGTTATGTAATCGGAGGGATTGCCGAAAGCAGCTATGATAAATTAAAAGAGGGTATGACTGTGATGGTGACTTCCTGGAATACGGGGAACTCTTATGAGGCAACGATCACCAGCATCGGTAATTCACCGGTTGAAAGTATGAAGAGCAGCGAGAATCCTAATATGTCCTACTATCCGTTTACTGCAGTGGTTGAGAAAGATGCAGACCTTTCATCTGGTGAGGGTGTCAGTATTTCCGTAGACGGACTTTCGGGTGACAGTGGGAATTCGATTTACCTGGAACAGATGTTCATAAGAGAAGACGGAAACCGCTCCTATGTATACAAGAAAGGAAAACATGGAAGGCTGGAGAAGCAGTATGTAGAGGTTGGAAAAAATATGTACGGTTCCATTGAAATCGTTTCCGGACTTACCATGGAGGATGAGATTGCATTTCCGTATGGAAGAAATGTAAAAGAGGGTGCGAAGACAAAGACAGTGGAGTCATTGTATGATTATAATTAATGAGGGGGTGAGGAGATGCTTGAAGATATCAGGCTGGCATTTCAGGGAATCTGGAGTCATAAGCTGCGGTCTGCGCTGACGATGCTTGGTATTATTATCGGAATCGGATCGATCATTGCAATTGTTTCAACGATCAAAGGAACCAATGAGCAGATCAAGAAAAATCTGGTTGGCGCGGGAAATAATGCGGTCAATATCCAGCTTTATCAGGGAGACTGGACACTGGATCTGTCTTATCAGGAGGTTCCGGATGGAATACCGGAGATTTCAGATCAGGTACTTGGTGAGATCCAGGCACTGGATGAGGTGGAAAGTGCAGCCCTTTATCATAGACGGAATGAATATGATGCTGTATATGCAGGCAGTCAGAAGCTGGCAAGCTGTAATATTTTTGGAATAGATTCCAATTATCTGGATGCCTATGGATTTCAGATCACAAAAGGGCGTGGCTTTTCCGAAAAAGATTTTACTGCAAACCGAAAAGTTGTGTTGCTTGATAAAACGACAGCCACAGCTCTATTTCCGGATGGAAATGTGATTGGAAAGATTATTGAGGTTAAAGGGGAGCCATTTACGGTGATCGGTATGATGGCGAGAAAAGAAAATTCGCAGCCGGTGATCAATTCGATGGAAGACTATTATCGTTATGTATCCACGGATGGAAGCGGAACGATCTGTATTCCGGATACACTGTGGCCGATTATTTATCAGTACGATGAACCGCAGAATCTGGTTGTCCGTGCGACAAGCACAGATGAGATGACTGCGGCAGGAGAAAAGGCGGCAGATATCCTGAACAGTTACCTGACCGTGTCTGATGAGACGATAAAGTATAAAGGGGAAGATCTTCTGGAACAGGCGAACCAGATCCAGGAGATCAGCAGCTCGACGAACCAGCAGCTGCTCTGGATTGCAAGCATTTCACTTCTGGTTGGCGGGATCGGTGTTATGAATATTATGCTGGTGTCTGTGACAGAAAGAACGAGAGAAATCGGTCTGAAAAAGGCACTGGGGGCAAGAAAAAGAAGGATCCTGACGCAGTTTCTGACGGAAGCGGCAGTACTTACCCTTCTTGGAGGTCTGATCGGTGTGGCAGGAGGGATTGCGCTTGCCTATATTATTTCCGCAGTCTCGGCAGTTCCGGTGGCAATCAGCGGAGTGTCTATTCTGGTCGGAGTAGTATTTTCCACATTGATCGGAATTATTTTCGGACTCCTTCCGTCGGTGAAGGCGGCGAACATGAATCCAATCGATGCACTGAGAAGTGAGTAGGTTTATGTAGAGAAGAATTATTTGTCGGATCCAAGATTGCAGATAAATGGATAGTATCTGTTCTACAGGAAAGTGGCGTGCCTTACTGGCACGCCATTTTTAAAAATTCTTCCATTGCCCTTGTCTGGTAGCGACCATTTTTCCAGTAGAACCGGATGTCACGGCTGCTTTCGCCTGCAGGAAGCTTATAGTACACCACATCAGAGGTAAGAGGTACTTTTGAGAGCATGATATCTCCGATAAAAGAGATTCCCATGCCGGAGCAGGTGATGTTGTAAGAAGTCATCTGCTGATCCATTTCCAGGATGATATTTGGTTCAAAGAGATTGTTCTGGCAGATCATACGGGCACGTTTTCCAGTGTCGTTTTCCGGTTTCAGCATAATAAAAGGCTCACTTTTAAAGCGTGTCAGAGGAACGGGAGGACAGGATTCTTCCAGAAATTTTTTGCTCAGGATATCTTCTACAGGAAGCTGATAGGAGCGCAGCGTATTATTGATCGGGAATGCTCCCGGAACAGCAAGGATCAGGTGCTCTTCCTGAAATTTACGGTAGCCGTAGATGGTGGCATCCAGAACACTGCTGTCCAGCATCAGATCCAGCTGCCCGTGTCGCAGCATACGGGCAAGATTGGCAGTGGTTTCTTCAACCAGGCTGATCTGGATCAGAGGATATCTGCGGGCAAAATCCGCGATCAGCGAAGGCAGGATCCAGGAGGAAAACAAGTTGCTTCCTCCGAGGGTGAGTGTTCCTTTTTTTAGGTCGCCCCAGTCGTTTGCAAATCCTTCAAATTCATTCTGGATACTTTTTATTTTTTCTACCGCTTTGATATACTGTACCCCACATTCGGTAAGGGAAAGTGGTTTGGTACTCCGGTCAAAGATCGGATATCCGATGTGATGCTCGACACGCTTTACGTTGGCACTGAGTGAAGGCTGTGAGATAAATAACTTCTCAGCCGCCTTGGAAAAGCTTTTTTCCAGATAAACTTCATAGACATATTCCATTCCCTGAAACATAGGTATTCTCCTTTGACATAGTTTTAAAATTATAGTTACTATAAAAATATATGTATTAGATTATATTGTAACACAGAGCTATAATGAAAACAACAAAGGCAATACGCCAGAGAAAAATGGAAAATCGAGGGATTTTGAGATGGAAAATGGAAAAGAAAACAAAACAGGTTATCGTGTAGAACAGGATTCAATAGGGGCAAAAGATATTCCAGGAGATGTATATTACGGGGTACAGTCACTGCGTGCTGCGGAGAATTTCCGTATTACCGGGCTGAATATGCATCCGGAGATCATCAACAGTCTTGCGTACATAAAGAAAGCATCTGCGATCACCAACTGCGAGAGTGGGATTCTGGAAAAGAAAAAGGCAAAAGCAATCGTACAGGCATGTGATGAAATCCTTACAGGAAAATTGCATGAGTACTTTATCGTAGATCCGATCCAGGGAGGTGCGGGTACTTCTCTGAACATGAATGCAAACGAAGTCATTGCCAACCGTGCGATTGAGATTCTTGGCGGGAAAAAGGGAGATTATTCAGCAATAAATCCGAATGATGATGTAAACTGCGGACAGTCCACAAATGATGTTATTCCGACAGCTGGCAAGATGACTTCACTCAGACTTCTTCAGAATCTGAAAAAAGAACTGCTCAGACTTCATGGAGCGCTCTGCAAAAAGGCAGAGGAATTTGACCATGTGATCAAAATGGGACGCACACAAATGCAGGATGCAGTTCCGATCCGTCTGGGTCAGGAATTTCAGGCATATTCCGATGCCATCATGCGTGATATCCACCGTATGGATAATGCGATGGACGAGATGCGTACCGTCAACATGGGTGGAACGGCAGTCGGAACCGGAATCAATGCAGATGAAGCCTATGTAAGCCGCATTGTTCCGAATCTTTCAAAAATATCTGATATTCAGTTTGTCCAGGCTTTTGATCTGATCGATGCAACCCAGAACCTGGATCCGTTTGTGGCAGTATCCGGTGCAGTGAAAGCGTGTGCAGTCACACTTTCCAAGATTGCCAATGACCTGCGTCTGATGTCATCCGGACCAAGAGCCGGATTTGGTGAGATCAACCTTCCGGCAAAGCAGAATGGTTCTTCGATCATGCCGGGAAAAGTGAATCCGGTCATCCCGGAAGTAGTGAACCAGGTCGCATTTAACATCATTGGAAATGATGTGACGATCACGATGGCAGCAGAGGGTGGACAGCTGGAACTGAATGCGTTTGAACCGATCGTATTCTACTGTCTGTTCCAGTCGATCGATACACTTGCATATGCAGTGCAGACTTTTATTGACAACTGTGTGACAGGAATCACAGCCAATGAAGAGAGATGCCGTCAGCTGGTAGAGAACAGCATCGGCGTAATTACTGCAATCTGTCCGCATGTAGGCTATGAGAAAGCAGCGGAGATTGCGAAAAAAGCAATGAAGACCGGGGAATCCATCCGTAATCTGATCCTCAGAGAAGGTCTTTTAAGTGAAAAAGAGATGGAAACCGTTCTGGATCCGGTCAATATGACAGAGCCAGGTATTTCGGGAAAAGAACTTCTCAGAAAATAAAGAATAAAATTTTTCTAAAAGACATGATTTTCTCCTTTTAAGGGTGTACAATGAAACATACGCGTTTCATGAGTTACAACTTAAAAGGAGAATTTTTATGCTTCAAATTCAACATATCTGCAAAGAATACCGTACAGGTACGCTGGTACAGAAGGCACTGGATGATGTAAGCCTGAATTTCAGGGACAATGAATTTGTTGCGATCCTGGGACCGAGTGGTTCGGGAAAGACGACGTTTCTTAACATCATCGGTGGACTGGATCGGTACGATAGTGGTGATCTGATCATCAACGGGATTTCTACGGAAAAATATAAAGACAGAGACTGGGATTCCTATCGGAATCATACAATTGGTTTTGTATTTCAGAGTTATAATCTGATTCCACATCAGACGGTGCTTGCCAATGTGGAGCTGGCACTGACTATTTCTGGGATCGGGAAGGAAGAACGGAAAAAGAGAGCGATTGAGGCTCTGAAAAAAGTTGGTCTTGGGGAGCAGTTGCATAAAAAACCGAGCCAGATGTCAGGCGGACAGATGCAGAGGGTGGCAATTGCCCGTGCGCTGGTCAATGATCCGGATATCCTGCTTGCTGATGAGCCGACAGGAGCGCTGGATACGGCGACCAGTGTGCAGGTTATGGAACTTTTAAAAGAAGTGGCAAAAGACCGGCTTGTTGTAATGGTTACACATAACCCAGAGCTTGCTGAAGAATATGCGACCCGTATCGTAACGCTCAAGGACGGAAAGATCCGTTCGGATACGGACGAATTTTATGTCAATGAAGCGGTCATGAAGGAGCCGGAGCATAAGAATATGGGGAAAGCTTCCATGTCATTTCTGACGGCTCTTTCCCTGAGCTTTAATAACTTAAAGACAAAGAAAGCAAGGACTCTTCTGACATCTTTTGCCGGTTCTATTGGAATTATCGGGATTGCACTGATACTGGCACTTTCCAACGGAGTCAATGCCTACATCAAGTCAATTGAAGAAGAGACTCTTTCCGAGTATCCGCTTCAGATCCAGAGTACCGGATTTGATATGACATCGATGATGGTAGGCAATATGGACAGTGGTTCGGGCAGTTCGGATAAGAAGGAGACAAAAAAAGACGGGGAAGTCAAGGTTATGCAGATGATGACCAATATGTTTTCCACGATGGATTCCAACGATCTGAAGTCTTTAAAAGAATATCTGGATGGAGGAAAAAGTGGAATTGAGGACTATACCAGTGCCGTTGAATATTCTTATAATATTTCACCAAGAATCTATCGGCAGAACAAGGATGGTTCCATTCGCCAGGTGAATCCGGACAAATCCTTTGAGTCGCTTGGAATCAGCTCTGGTGCAAGTACTAACAGTCTGATGTCATCGATGATGAGTACGAATGTTTTTTATGAAATGCCTAAGACGGAGGGGCTTTATGAGAACCAGTATGATGTGAAGGCGGGACGCTGGCCGCAGAATTATAATGAATGTGTACTGGTGCTGACTTCGGACGGAGGCATGAGTGATTTTCTCCTTTATACTTTGGGACTGCGGGATCAGATGGAACTGGACGAAATGATCCAGGAATTTATCAATGAAGAAGATGTGAACACTCCGGCAAATATCGGAACATATACCTATGAGGATATTATTGGAAAAACTTTTAAACTGGTCAATGTGTCTGACTGCTACGAATATGACAGCCAGTACAAGATCTGGAAGGATAAATCCGATAATAAGGAATATATGAAGAAACTCGTGGATCAGGGCGAAGAACTTAAAATCGTCGGAATCGTACAGGCATCGAAAGATGCAAATGCTTCCGCTCTGACACCGGGGATCGGTTATCCACAGAGTCTTGCCGAGCATGTTGCGAAAGAGGCTACGAAAAGTGAGATTGTAAAAGATCAGCTGGAGAATCCATCCAAGAATGTATTTACCGGAGAACCGTTCGGGACGACAGAAGAGAAGAATGGACTGGATGCGAACAGTCTGTTTACGGTAGATGAGGATACACTTCAGAAAGCATTTGCTTTAGACGACAGTGGATTTTCCGGTGATATGTTGTCGGCAGATTCCCTGAATCTGGAAAATGCATTCCGGATGGGTGGGGATTCTCTGGATTTGTCCGGGATGATAAATCTGGATCAGATCAGTCTTGACGTGTCCGGTATGCCACAGATGAATCTTGGCGATATGATCGGAAGCCTGGATCTTACCGTAAAACCGGGTGGAATGCAGAAGTTGTCTGAGGGTGTTATGGAAGGTTATCAGGAGTATGTGAAATTCCATCCAGAAGCAGATTATTCAAATCTGGCGAAAGATTTTATGGATTACCTGATGACGGATGAAGCGCAGAAGATCCTGAAAGATAATCTGCAGGAGATCATTGAGAGCACCGGTGGGTTTAAGATTACAATTGATCAGATGCAGGAGCTTGTACAGCGTGTGATGGAAGGATATCAAAAGTATGCTGCGGAAAAAGGATATACAGATCCGGATAAATTTGGAGAATATCTGGCGGAGTATTTACAGACCGAGGAAGCAAAAGAGATTATGAATACCTGGCAGCAGGAGATTTTTGGAGATACGGTGATAAATATTACTTCTGACCAGCTGAAAAAACTGACAAAAGAACTGGCGAGTAGTTATCCGGCATATGCTGCAGCGAATGGAAAAGCAGATCCGACCAAAATGGGAGATTATTTTCTGAACTACCTTGCTACAGCAGATGGAAAACAGCGTCTGATGAACGGGCTTTCCGAGGTGATCGATATGGATCAGCTGGAGAGCCAGTTAAGTGCGACAATGGGAAGTTACATGGCAAAGGCAATGGGAATTTATACCCGAGCAATTTCGGATGTGCTTGAGACACAGATCACTTCGGCAATGAATCAGATCGTCACTCAGATCACAGAAGAAATCGGGAACGCCATGCAGGCTGCCATGGGAAATGTGGGAACCCATCTGCAGAACATGCTTGAAAGTTCGATGAAGATTGATACCGATGCATTTGCAAAGGCATTTCAGATGAATATGACAGAAGATGATCTGAAAGAGCTGATGACATCCATGACAATGAGCGCGACTGCTTCCTATGACAATAATCTGCAGAAGCTTGGATACGTGGATTTTGCGAACCCGAGTCAGATTTCCATATATCCGACGGATTTTGAGAGCAAGGAAAAAGTGGTGAAAATCCTGGATTCTTATAACAGCCGGATGGAAAAAGAAGGAAAAGAGGAACAGATCATCACTTATACCGATATAGTCGGAACACTGATGTCTTCCGTGACAAATATCGTGGATATCATCAGCTATGTGCTGATTGCGTTTGTGGCGATTTCCCTTGTAGTATCTTCAATTATGATCGGGGTTATCACCTACATCAGTGTACTGGAACGGAAGAAGGAGATTGGAATCCTGCGCGCGATCGGGGCATCTAAGAGAAATGTATCGCAGGTATTTAATGCAGAAACCGTTATCATTGGTCTGTGTGCCGGACTGATCGGAATCGGACTGTCACTGCTGCTTCTGATCCCTGGAAATATGATCATCCATGCGGTGGCAGATAATAACAAAATTAATGCATTTTTACCAGTGCTTCCGGCAATTGTGCTGATTCTTTTGAGTATCGGGCTTACCCTGCTCGGTGGAATCATTCCGTCAAGGAAAGCAGCAAAGAGCGATCCGGTGACAGCGCTTAGGACAGAATAAAAAAAGAGAATGAGGGAAAAGGAAAATGGATAAAGAGAAAAATACAAAAGCAGTGAGTGAGGAAAATATTTACTGTCTGAATGGAAGAGTGCCGGTAAAAAAGGCGATTCCGTTCGGACTACAGCATGTTCTGGCAATGTTTGTGTCGAATTTGGCACCGGTGCTGATCGTGTGCAGTGCGGCATTTGTGAGAGGATCGGAGAATCACTTAAGTGCTGCGGAAATTACGCAGCTTCTGCAGTGCGCGATGTTTGCAGCGGGGATCGGGACCTGTCTGCAGCTTTACCCGGTAGGGAAGATTGGCTCCAGGCTTCCGATCGTTATGGGAGTCAGTTTTACCTTTCTTGGTAGTCTGCTGATGATCTGTACCAATCCGGAACTTGGATATGAAGGGATGGTAGGTGCGGTGATCGCCGGAGGTATTTTTGAGGGACTGGTAGGAATGAGTGCCAAATACTGGAAACGGCTCCTGACACCGGTAGTATCGGCATGTGTGGTGATTGCGATTGGGCTTTCCCTCTTGTCGGTAGGAATGGATTCCTGGGGCGGTGGAAATGGAGCAGAAGATTTTGGAGCGTGGTATCATCTTCTGGTCGGATTTTTCACACTGGTTGTGTGTCTGGCTGCCCGTTATCTGTTAAAAGGTGTATACAAGAACCTGAATGTACTGGTTGGTCTGGTCTGTGGGTATCTTCTGTCCATTATATTTACTGTGGCAGGGAGTGCACCGATGGTTGATTTTTCAGGAATTACAAAGACGATCGAGCAGGTTGGTGTATTCAGCCTTCCAAAGCTTGTATTTTTTACTTCCCATAAACCGGTTTTTGATCTGGGAGCATTCTTTACTATTGCAATTGTATTCCTGGTATCGGCAGCGGAGACAACGGGTGCAACTACTGCAGTGTGTACCGGTGCACTTGGACGGGATATCAAGATGGAGGAACTGCAGGGGTCTCTTGCCGTGGATGGATTTTCCAGTGCGATTTCAGGATGCTTTGGATGTCTGCCGCTTACTTCTTTCAGTCAGAATATCGGGCTCGTCACTATGACGGGAGTTATCAACCGTTTTACGATTCTGATGGGGGCTTTGATTTTGATCCTTGCTTCTCTGTTCCCGCCGCTTGGAGCTTTTTTCAATTCGCTTCCGCAGGCGGTACTTGGAGGATGTACGGTTATGATGTTCGGATCGATCATGTATGAAGGAATCAAGATGCTCAAAGGGTGTGTGTTTGATGACAGAACTATGATCATTGTATCGCTGGCATTCTGTATCGGTGTCGGACTGACACAGACTTCCGGAAACTTCTTTTCCGCATTTCCGAAGGAGGTAGGAGATATTTTTAATGGAAATGCAGTTGCAGGGGTGTTCGTGGTGTCATTGATCTTAAGTATCTGCCTTCCGAAGAAAAAAACAACAGATTTGTAAAATGTGATAAAAATAAGTCAATCAGAAGGAAGAGATGAACGAGGATGAGGACAAAAAGAAAGATCGAAGCGCAGGCGTCTGAACAATTATAATCGAAAAATGTTGAGCAAATAAGGAACTGCGTGCCGGAGATGCGCACTTGCACGAAGATGAAGAATGGCGCAAGCGACCGCGCTCGGCGCGAGAATGTGCCGAGGCACATTCTTTTTTAGTGTGGAAGTGACCAGTTCCAGAAGCTTGTTCATTATATTTGACCAGCTTGGAAGTATTTGCTGTATAGAGCATTGGAATCAATGTAGCAGCGTCCTGGAATTGCTGCATTTCTTCTGGTGAAAATCCGGTTGTGCCGCATACCAGGGCTTTTTGTGTTTCACTACGAGGGAGAGTACCTCCAGACTGGTTTCTCTGGTAGAAAAATCTATGATGACTTGACCGGATCCGCACCGAATATTCAGTAAGCTATGATTCCAATTGTAAGAACTAAAAAATCATGCTATACTTACGGCAGATGAAAAACTGACAGGATAAGACAACAAAGGAGAGGCACATGAATTCTAATTTTGAATATTATAAAGTTTTTTATTATGTGGCGAAGTATGAGAACCTTACAAAGGCATCCAGCGTTCTGAAGACGAGTCAGCCGGCGGTGACGAGAACGATACACAACCTGGAAAATGAACTGGGATGTCGGTTATTTACCAGAAGCAAATCCGGCATGAAACTGACACCGGAGGGAAGAACCTTTTACAGCTATGTATCGGCAGGGTGCGCCCAGTTTTTTAAAGGGGAAAATGATCTGAGCAATCTGATCAGTCTGGAGAACGGGACAATCTATATCAGTGCGACTGAGACAGCCTTGCACTGCTTCCTGTTCCGGGCAATGGGAGAGTTCAACAGCATTTATCCGAACGTACATTTCAAAATCTTAAATAACAGTACCATGGACTCGGTCAACGCGGTAAAAGAAGGAAAGGTAGACCTTGCATTTGTGTCAACGGATCTGCAGGTAAATAAGCCGCTCAGGATGAAGAAACTGCGGGAATACCATGAGGTGCTGATCGGCGGCAGTCGTTACATAGAATTAAAAGGAAGAAAGATTTCATTGGAGGAGCTTTCGGCTTATCCTTGGATCAGCCTGACTTCGGAGGCACTGACCAGAAAATTCCTGAATAATTATTTTGCAGATCATGGTCTGCAGTTTTTGCCGGATATGGAGCTTGCGACGACAGACCTGATCTTGCCGGCAGTCCGTCACAATCTTGGAATTGGATTTGTCCCGGAAGAATTTGCCGAAGAAGAGAAGAAGGCGGAAAATGTATTTGAAATCGAAGTGGAAGAGAAGCTTCCGACCAGAAATATTATTCTGATCTATGATACTGAGTATCCTCAGAGTATTGCATCGAAGGAGTTTCAGAAGTTTCTGAGCAGTCAGAAGAACTAAAGAAGAAATAGATTTTCAAAGTGGATTGTGCAAATCGGTATCCTTTGTAGCCGGGATGTGTATCTGCAAAGAAAAATATAAGGAGAATGCCCCGGAATTTTTTATGTGTGGATCATAAAGTTCCGGAGCATTTTTATATTTGTAAGTATAAAGTTATAAAGTAGAATTTTAGATTAGAAAACGATTGATATTATTTATGCCATTCCCAGTTTCTGATTTCTTCCAGATCCTGTCCATATTCAGCGATGTACTGCTTGTGCTCAACCAGTTTGTCGTTCATCTTCTGAATCAGGAATGATCCCTTATTGCCAAGCTGTGGCAGATGCATGATTGCATCTTTTACAAGGTTGAAACGGTCAATCTGGTTCTGTACACGCATGTCAAATGGAGTAGTGATCGTACCTTCTTCCTGATATCCATGAACAGAAATGTTGTGGTTGTGACGTTCGTATGTCAGCTCATGAATCAGTGTCGGATATCCGTGGAATGCAAAGATAACCGGTTTATCTTTTGTGAAGATTGCATCGTATTCTGCATCACTTAATCCGTGTGGATGTTTGTGGTCTGATTCCAGTTTGAACAGGTCAACTACATTGACAACGCGGATCTTGAGCTCTGGCATTTCATCACGAAGGATAGTAACAGCAGCCATAACTTCAAGAGTAGGAGTGTCACCGCAGCAAGCCATAACAACATCTGGTTCTTCACCGCAGTCATTACTTGCCCATTCCCAGATACCGATACCCTGTGTACAATGCTTTACAGCCTGTTCCATAGTCAGCCACTGGCAGCTTGGATGTTTAGACGCTACGATTGCATTGACATAGTTCTTACTCTTGATGCAGTGGTCGAAGCATGAGAGTAAGCAGTTTGTATCCGGTGGTAAATACATGCGGACAACGTCTGCCTTTTTATTGGCAATGTGATCCAGAAATCCTGGATCCTGATGTGTAAATCCGTTATGATCCTGTTGCCATACATTAGATGTCAGGATAAAGTTCAGCGAAGCAATCGGCTGTCTCCATGAAAGCTGGTTGCAGACCTTCAACCATTTTGCATGCTGTGCTGCCATAGAGTCAACGATACGGATGAATGCTTCATAGCTTGCAAAGAATCCATGACGTCCTGTCAGAAGATATCCTTCCAGCCATCCTTCACACATATGTTCACTTAACATACCGTCCATGATACGTCCGTCTCTTGCAAGGCAGTCATCAGTGTCAAGCAAGTCTGCCTGCCAGTCACGTTTCTGTTCTTCAAATACTTTGTACAGACGGTTGGACATACTTTCATCTGGTCCGAAGATACGGAAGTTCTTACTGTCTTCATTTAATTTGAAGATGTCGCGGATGTATCCGCCAAGTTCGATCATATCCTGTGCTTTTGTCTTGCCAGGTTCTACTTCGATTCCGTATGAGCGGAAATCCGGAAGACGAAGGTCTTTCAGAAGAAGTCCGCCATTTGCATGCGGGTTTGCACCAAGACGGGCATCTCCCTTTGGAGCAAGTTCTGCAAGTTCCGGAATCAGATGTCCTTTTTCATCGAAGAGTTCTTCTGCATGGTAGCTTTCCAACCATTCTTTCAGAAGGTCAAGATGTTCTGGTGATTCCATAGAAAGCGGTACCTGATGTGCACGGAAAGATCCTTCAATCTGAAGTCCGTCAACAACCTTTGGTCCTGTCCATCCCTTTGGAGTACGAAGAACGATCATTGGCCAGAACGGACGGGTAGGATCATTGTTTTCACGGGCATTTTTCTGGATTGCTTTGATTTCTTCGATGCAGGCATCCATAGTTTCAGCCATTTTTCTGTGCATAGTCATCGGATCGTCACCTTCTACGAAGTAAGGTTTCCATCCGCAGCCCTTGAAGAAGTTTTCCACTTCCTCATGAGAAATACGTGAGAAAATGGTCGGGTTACTGATCTTGTATCCGTTCAGATGAAGGATTGGAAGAACAGCACCGTCTGTGATCGGGTTCAGGAATTTGTTGGACTGCCATGAAGTAGCAAGCGGCCCTGTTTCAGCTTCACCGTCACCGACAACAACTGTAGCGATAAGATCTGGGTTGTCCAGAACAGCACCAAAGCCGTGAGCAATTGAATATCCAAGTTCTCCACCCTCATTGATAGAACCTGGTGTTTCTGGAGCGCAGTGACTCGGAACTCCGCATGGGAATGAGAACTGCTTGAACATTTTCTTCATGCCTTCCTCATCCTGGCTGATGTTCGGATAAACTTCACTATAAGAACCTTCCAGATAAGTGTTGGCGATCAGGAAGTTTCCGCCATGTCCCGGACCGGAAAGAAGAATCATATCCAGATCATAACGTTTGATGACACGGTTGCAGTGTACATAGATGAAGTTTTGTCCAGGTACGGTTCCCCAGTGTCCGACGATTTTTTTCTTGATCTGATCCATGGTCAATGGCTTTTTCAGAAGCGGATTATCAAGAAGGTATAACTGACCGGCTGACAGGTAGTTGGCAGCACGCCAGTAGGCATTCATTTTGTTGAGCAGTTCATCAGATAATGGCTGCTTTTCAAGACATAATTTATTGTCTTCCATTTTAGTACCTCTCTCTTTCTCTAGTTCATTTTTGTTATTTTTTTAACTGGGTTCATCATATCATGAGTAAAAGATAACGTAAAATAGCAATAATGAATTATATTCATATCAAAATGTTATGGATAGGAAGAGGGGAGTTCCTTAATTTCGTAATAGGTGGTAGACAGTGTGAAAAAATTGAAGTATAATTATGAATAGCTGTTTTTATGTAAGATTTTTGAATAAAGCGTTTAAAATGTAATGTTTTGACAGAGAAAAACAGTGTATATAATGTAGATTGACAGTTTTTTAGTGAGGGAGAATTTATTATGAAGACTACTCTGATTATTATGGCAGCAGGAATCGGTTCAAGATTTGGAACAGGAATCAAGCAGCTCGCCAAGATGTCTCCGAATGGGGAGATCATTATGGATTACTCTATTTATGATGCAAAAGAAGCTGGTTTTGATAAGGTTGTATTTATTATCAGAAAAGATATTGAAGAAGAATTTCGTTCTGTAATCGGGGATCGTATCGGAGATCAGATCGAGGTGGAATATGTATATCAGGATCTTGCAGATATTCCAGCTGGTTTTGAAGTTCCGGAGGGACGTACCAAACCTTGGGGAACCGGTCAGGCAGTCCTGTGTTGTAAAGATGTAGTAAAAGAACCGTTTGTGATCATCAATGCAGATGATTATTATGGAAAGGAAGCGTTTAAGCTTCTCCATGATTACTTGATTGCGCACGCAGAGACAGCAGATAAGATGCAGATGGGAATGGCTGGTTTTATTCTGAAGAATACGGTTAGTGAAAATGGAACAGTTACCCGCGGCGTATGTGTGGTAGATGAAAATGGAATGCTTGAACAGATACATGAGACGACTGGGATCAGTATCCAGGCTGACGGGGTACACTGCGACAGCGAAGCGGTTCAGAAATGGATCACACCAGATTCTAATGTATCCATGAATATGTGGGCTGGTTATCCGGATTTCATTCAGGTTCTGGATGAGAGATTCGCAGAATTTTTAAAAGATGAAGCAGGAGATCCTTTGAAAAAAGAATATCTTCTTCCAAATATTGTAGGAGATCTCTTAAAAGAAGGAAATGTGGATGTAAAGGTTCTGGAAACACACGATAAATGGATCGGTATTACTTATAAAGAAGATACAGAACTTGCACAGGCCGGATTCAGGAAGATGACAGAGGATGGCGTTTATCCGGAAAAATTGTGGAATTAAAGAACAGAAGAGGAAAAAAACTATGAGTGAGTTGAAACAGTTAGAAATGCAAAAAGATGATGAGATGGAGATCGATCTCGGAGAAATTTTTCATTTGCTGATGAATAAATTGTGGATAATTGTTTTGTGTTTTATCATAGGAGCGACACTTGCGTTTGGTGGTACGAAACTGCTGATCACACCGAAATATTCCGCTTCCTCAATGATTTATATCTTAACAAAAACAACAAGTGTGACATCCCTTGCAGATATTCAGATGGGTACGCAGCTTACAGCAGACTTTGAGATTTTGGCAACGAGCCGTCCTGTTCTCGAAGAAGTAATTGAAAAATTAAATCTGGATTATACATATGAAGAGTTAAAAAGTATGATTCAGACAGATAATCAGACAGATACCCGTATTTTGAGATTTACTGTTTCGAATGCAAACGCTAAAGAAGCAAAGAAAATTGCAAATGAACTTGCGGATGTGACAGCTGAGAGAGTGGCATATGTAATGTCCAGTGACAAGCCGAAGGTTGTTGAAGAAGCTGTTGTGCCAAAATATCCTTCTTCACCGAATACTAAGAAGAATACTGCAATGGGTGGACTTGCATTTGCGTTTGTGGCAGCTACTGTTATTGTACTTCGTTATCTCATGAATGATACAATTCAGACAGAAGAAGATATTAAAAAATATCTTGGACTTCATATGCTTGCAGCGATTCCGACAGAAAAGAGGGAATCGATTTGAAAGACAGGACAAGAAAGATTATTGTTGCGGTGTTGCTTGTGATAGCAGTCTGCTGTGCAGGTTATCTGATTTGGTATTACGCCACGGCGGCAAAGACGAAGCAGTCGTATGATGATGCAAAAAAGCTGTCAACGGAAAATGTGAAACCGTCAAAAACAAATAGTGATGACGGAGAGCAGACAAAGCCGGAGATACCGGTTGATTTTACTGCTCTTCAGGAAAAAAATCCGGACATTTACGCATGGATTAAGATTGATGGAACAACCGTTGATTATCCGGTTTGCCAGAATAATGAGGATGATAATTATTATCTATCTCATACCTGGGAACGGGTAGAAGCGGCGGATGGTGCTATTTTTACACAGGCATGCAACAGTAAGAATTTTACAGATTTCAATACGGTTATTTACGGACATCAGATGGGTGAGGGTGTAGATACCATGTTTCATACACTGGATCGTTATCTGGAAGAAGGATATATTGAAAAATATCCAAATGTGATCATTTATACACCAGATCATGTTCTGACTTACCGGATTTTTGCGGCAGTTATTTATGATGACCGTCATCTGATCAACTCTTTCAATTATGTAATGGATGACCAGAGACAGGCTTTTCTGGATTCACTTCAGGATTCCAGAGACCTGAGAAGCCGTTACAGTGATATCGAAAGCGTAGGAACAGAAGACCGGATCCTGTCGCTCAGTACCTGTGTGACGGGAGAATCAAACCATAGACTTCTTGTGGAGGCGGTTCTGACAAATGAAGAATAGAAATCTGGTAATCGTGATACTTGCAGTTATCTGCGCAGGGCTGTTGGCAGGTGTCGTTTATACGGTTACAAAAGGGAAAAGCGGTACGCAGAAAAAACAGGAGGCATCGGCAGAAGCGGGTGCAGACGAAACGGAATCACAGTCCGGAATCATCGAAGAAGACGGAAAGAAATACAAACTCAACCCGGATATCAAGACCGTTCTGTTCATGGGTGTTGACAAGGAAGAAAAAGCAGATCTTGGTAATAACCCGGGAGAAAACGGACAGAGCGACAGCCTGAATCTTCTGGTCCTTAACAAAGAAGAGAAGACGGCACAGATCATTCAGATTTCCAGAGATTCTATGGTGGGAATCGATATTTATGATGTGACAGGTAACAGGCTGATGACGGAAAATGGGCAGATCGCACTTCAGTACGCATATGGGGACGGGGCAGAAGAGAGCTGCCGTCTGACATCTGAGAAGGTATCAGAACTGATGTATGGCGTGAATGTGGATTCTTATTTTTCACTGACGCTGGAGGGGCTGGTTGTAGCAACCGATGCGGTTGGAGGAATTACTCTTACCGTGCCAGAAGATTATACAGCTGTTGATCCTGCATTTGAAAAAGGTGCAGAAGTTACTCTTAATGGGGAACTTGCTGAAAAATATGTCCGTAAAAGAGATATTGAAGTCCTTGACAGTAACAATCAGCGCATGGAACGTCAGTCACAGTTTATGGATGCTCTGATCGAGAAGATGCAGAGTATTCAAAGCGAAACAGAGTATCTTTCTCTGTACCAGAAATTGGAGGATTACATGACAACAAACATGACTGCGGATGAGATGGAAGAGCTGACAGATTATAAGGTTGCAGAGGACACCGTGAAAGTTCCGGGTGAGATTATTGAGAAAGACGGACATGCGCAGTATCTGGTAGACAATAAAGAATTAAAAAAAATAATATTAAAAATGTTTTACAAAATAATGTAATTGTAGTATAGTATAGCTTGATATAGCGAATATCAAATAAACTATGTGAGGAGGTCAAAGAAAATGAAGTCAAGAATCTTAAAGACAGTTGGTCTTATTGCAGCTATGGTATCCTGCATTGGAATGACGGCATTTGCAGCACCAAGCCCGGCAGCTTCTACAGTTGTTACAGCTGTAAGCAGCGCAACAGATACAGATGGTAATGCTGTGAATGTTTCTATCACATCTGAGATCCCGACAGAATACACACAGGCAGTTGCAGACATTAAGACTGAAGCAAAATTGAAAGAAGTAATTGGAAGCGATTTTAATGCGAATATGACAGTTGCTGATGTTAAGGAAGTTACAGCGCCGGAAGGAGCTAAATTCCCACTTAAGATCACATTCGTAATGAAAGGTGTAACAGCTTCTTCTAAAGTTCAGATCCTGCATTACAATAGATCAGCATCAGCTTGGGAGAAGATTGATACAACTGTTGCAGATGGAACAGTAACAGGTACATTTAGTTCACTGTCACCGGTTGCATTTGTTGTTGACAAGACAACTCTTACATCCGCTACAGGAACAGCTACTTCACCGGCTACAAGCGCAACAGCTGTATCAGCAGTTGCAGTACTTGGACTGGCAGCAGTAGCAGCAGTATTCGGTCTTAAAAAGAAAGCTGTTAGATAATTTACAAACATATGTTGAAAGCGCTTCTTTGTGGCAGTAGTCACCGTGAGGGGCGTTTTCTTTTTGACAGGAGAGATACGTTTTGATGTTGGTAGATATTCATTGTCATATTCTTCCGGGAGTGGATGATGGAGCACCGGATATGGAGACTTCCAGAGCAATGATACGGGATGCCTATGAGCAGGGAGTACGTTATATCATTGCGACTCCGCATTACAGACCGGAGATGTTTGAGCCTTCCATGAAAAAGGTGATCCGGGTATACCATGAACTTCGCGATTATGCTGAAGAAGTTGGAATTGGACTGAGGCTTGGCTGCGAGTATTACCGGAATGAGCAGATGATCCGGCATCTTGATAAGAAGCTTCGGCCGACGATGCTTGGAAGCAGATATGTTTTGGCAGAGTTTTCAACCAATGACAGTTTTGTCACGGTCCGTAATTACATTTATGAGCTGATCACCAAGGGATATCGACCGATCGTTGCACATGTTGAAAGGTATTTTTGCTGTCAGGAACCGGAGAGAATCCAGGAACTGAAAAAACTTGGAGCACAGATCCAGATAAATGCAGATTCCGTATTGGGATATGAAGGACATACGATTAAAAAGTTCTGTGCCGGCCTGATGAAAGATGATCTTGTTGATTTTATAGGATCAGATGCACACAATCTGGAGGGGCGGAAGATGAACCTCGGGAAGTGTGCCACTTACGTCAGAAAAAAGATGGGACAGGATTACGCAGAAGAGATTTTTGTAGATAATCCAAGACAGATATGGAAGAGCAGATAAAGAGATTCAGATAGCCCCGCGTGGGGAAGAAAGCAGGTGTTTTGTTGAAAAAGGTTAATTTATCGATTGAAAAGAAAAGCTACGGGGTGCGTGAAGCAATCCGGACATTGCGTACCAATCTGCAGTTTTGCGGAGATGATAAAAGAGTCATTCTTGTAACAAGCTGTGTGCCGAGAGAGGGGAAAAGCTCTGTTTCTGTTGCGCTGGCAGAATCAATTGCAGACATGGGAAAATCTGTTATTCTTGTTGATGCGGATATCAGGAATTCTGTTATGGCATCGAAACTTCAGATTACCGGTGCAGATAAAGGGCTGTCACACTTCCTCTCCGGACAGTGTGTGCTTGCAGATGTGATTATGGCGACAAATATTCCGAAATTTCATATTCTTCTTTCCGGACCGGAGGCTCCGAATCCGACAGAGCTTCTGGAATCCAAACGTTTTACCGGTATGCTGGAGTCCATGAAGAATGTCTATGATTATATTATCATTGACTGTCCGCCGCTTGGTCTTGTTATTGATGCGGCAATCATCGGACATCAGAGTGATGGCGCGATCATTGTTGTCGAAGCAGGTAAGACCAAATACCGTCTGGTGCAGAATGTAAAAGACCAGCTGGAAAATTCGGGAGTGTCCGTTCTTGGTGTTGTCCTTAACAAGGTAGAGCGTAAGAACCAGAAGGGATATTATAACAAATATTATGGCTCGCAGAAGTATGAGGGTTATTATGGACACAATGAAGAAACAAAAAATGCATAAAAGTGAAAATAACACTTGCAATTGTTAAAAGTTTCTGTTAAAATAACTATTGTTGTGAGTCTGCAAGATTTGTAAGCGGACATTTCAGATCGTTAGGAGGTGCAATCATGGCTAAATGTGCTATTTGTGAAAAGGGTGCTCATTTCGGAAATAACGTAAGTCACTCTCATAGAAGATCATCTAAGATGTGGAAATCTAACGTAAAATCCGTTAGAGTTAAAACGGAAAACGGCGGAACACAGAAAATGTACGTATGTACAAGCTGCCTGAAATCCGGACGCGTTGAAAGAGCTTAATCTGAGCGGAATGATAAGAACCGAAGCTTTTAAGCTTCGGTTTTTTGCGTATACGATGAGTCAAATACGGAGTTATCCAGATTTGTGCTCGCACAAAAATCTGATTAGATCTGTATTTGGCGAATGTACGACAGTGGACTGTTAAGTGAGCTGCCGTATAATCAGGCAGGTGTCAGCATGCCTGATTATCGGGCTGCATTGGTTGTAAAAGCATTGGAAATAGAGTATAATATTTTCAACGTTTAAAAATAGATTTATTGATATGAATTTTGAGAATTGGAGGATGGCATATGAAGGGAAGTATGAGTACTGATTTAGGAATCATCACGATCGATCCGGAAGTGATCGCAAAATATGCAGGATCTGTAGCAGTTGAATGTTTTGGAATTGTCGGTATGGCAGCTGTCAGCATGAAAGATGGTCTGGTAAAACTTTTGAAAAAAGAAAGCCTTACAAAGGGAATCCAGGTCGGAATCTCTGATGAGAATAAGATTACACTTAATTTTCATGTGGTCGTAGCTTACGGAGTAAGTATTTCAGCAGTAACAGACAATCTGATCAGCAACGTGAAGTATAAAGTTGAAGAATTTACAGGTATGAGCGTCGATAAGATCAACATCTATATCGAAGGCGTCCGCGTGATCGATTAATTAAGGAGGAACTTGTTGTGGCAACAAAGAGTATCGATGTAGAACTGCTTGCGAAGATGTTTCTTGCAGGCGCACAGAATATAGAAGCAAAAAAGGAATATATCAATGAACTGAACGTGTTCCCTGTACCGGATGGTGATACAGGAACCAATATGTCTATGACAATTATGGCGGCAGCGAAAGAAGTAACTGCACTGGAAGGCATGGATATGGCTTCTCTTGCGAAGGCAATTTCATCCGGTTCTCTCCGTGGTGCAAGAGGTAACTCCGGTGTTATTCTATCCCAGCTGCTCCGCGGATTCACAAAATCCATCAAGACGGAAAGCGAAATTGATGTACCTGCACTTGCAAGAGCAGCTGTACGTGCAAAAGAGACAGCATATAAGGCTGTTATGAAGCCGAAAGAAGGTACGATTCTTACCGTTGCAAAAGGGGTGGCTGAAAAGGCTCAGACACTTGCAGAGGAGACAGATGATCTGGAAGAATTTCTCCCGAAGCTGATTGAAGAGGCAGAGACTGTTCTGGCAAAGACTCCGGATATGCTTCCTGTATTAAAGGAGGCAGGTGTTGTAGATTCCGGCGGACAGGGACTTCTGGAAGTACTGCGCGGGGCATATGATGCATTCCTCGGTAAAGAGATTGACTACAGCGCACTTGCACCAACTCCTCAGGCTGTTAATGCAACAAAGGCTGAAACTGAGGGTACAGTGGATATCAAATTTGGATACTGTACCGAATTTATTATTCTTCTGGATAAAGAATTTACAGAAAAGGATGAAATAGAATTTAAGGCTTATCTGGAATCCATTGGTGATTCTATCGTATGTGTAGCAGATGAAGACGTTGTTAAGATACATGTTCATACGAACGATCCGGGACTTGCAATCCAGAAAGCACTTACTTATGGACAGTTATCCCGTATGAAGATTGATAATATGCGTGAAGAGCATCAGGAAAAGCTGATCAAAGATGCAGAAAAGCTTGCAGCAGCCCAGAAAGAGAAAGAAAAAGCCAAAGAGCCACGTAAAAAGGTCGGATTTATTGCTGTTTCGATCGGAGAAGGATTAAATGAAATCTTCAAAGAACTTGGCGTGGACTACATTATCGAGGGTGGTCAGACCATGAACCCGAGTACGGAGGATATGCTGACAGCGATCGATCATGTAAATGCAGACTATATTTACATTCTTCCGAATAATAAGAATATCGTAATGGCTGCAAATCAGGCGCGTGATCTGACAGAAGACAAGGATATTATCGTAATTCCGACAAAGACCGTTCCGCAGGGAATCACAGCAGTTCTGAATTACAATGCAGAAGAAGATGTGGATACAAATGAAGAGACGATGCTGGAAGCGATCAAATGTGTAAAGACAGGTCAGGTGACTTATGCTGTCCGTGATACCCACATCGATGATAAAGAAATCCATGAAGGTGATATCATGGGAATTGGTGATGCAGGTATCCTTGCAGTTGGCAAGTCTGTCGATGGTACTACAAAGGACATGCTGGCACAGCTGGTAAATGATGATTCTGAACTGATCAGTCTCTATTATGGAGAAGAAGTTTCCGAAGAAGAAGCAGAAAAGCTGACAGCAGAGATTGAAGAATTATATCCGGATATGGACGTAGATGCACACATGGGCGGACAGCCGATTTATTACTATGTGTTGGCGGTAGAATAGGCTTATGAATGAGCAGTCAGAAATCCGTAACCTGAAAGGAATCGGGGCAAAAACCGAGGAACTGTTTCACAAGATGGGAATTTTTACCATCGGCGATCTGCTCCGTTATTATCCCAGAGGATATGATGTATATGAAGAGCCGGTGAGCGTAGGAGAGCTGGAAGAAGGAAAGATCAGCACGGTAAAAGGCGTGATATACGGAAGAGTACAGGTTGGAGGAGGAAAGCGTATGCAGATTACGACAGCATACGTAAAAGATCTGACTGGTACTTTGAAGGTGATCTGGTTTCGTATGCCGTTTCTGCGTAATACATTGAAGCAGGGAATGCCGGTTATCATAAGAGGACGGGTAGTTTCAAAAAAGGATCAGCTGATTATGGAGCATCCAGAGTTATTTTCACCACCGGATAGTTACGATAAAAAGTGTGGAACTCTTCAGCCAATTTATCCGTTAACTGCCGGTATGACGAACAATGCGGTAGCAAAAGCGGTTAAAGGTGCGATGGAATATCTGGATCTCGTCTCTGATGATCTACCGAAAGATCTGCGCCTTCGATATCATCTGGCTGAGTATAACTATGCGATCCGCGGGATACATTTTCCACTGGATAAGGCAGAATTCTACCATGCAAGAGAGAGACTTGTATTTGAAGAATTTTTAGTTTTCGTGCTTGCTCTTCGCAGGACGAGGGAGCGAAATGAGCGTGCCGAAAACGGATTTGTGATAAAAAGGCGGTCGGAAATCGACCGCTTTCTTGCAAATCTGCCATATGAACTGACCGGAGCACAGAAGAGAGTCTGGGAACAGATCCAGGAGGAGATGTGCGGAAAGCTAGTGATGTCACGCCTGATCCAGGGGGATGTTGGCTCTGGCAAGACAATAGTAGCGCTTCTGGCTCTTCTTCTGGCGGCACTGAACGGTTATCAGGGCGCAATGATGGCTCCGACAGAAGTTCTGGCCAAGCAGCATTACGAATCAATCATAGAGATGCTGGAAAAGTATCAGATTCCGGTGAAAACCGAGCTCTTGACCGGGTCGATGACAGCAAAGGAAAAAAGGGAAGCTTATCAGAGGATTGCTGCGGGAGAAGTGCAGATTGTTCTGGGAACCCATGCACTGATCCAGGAGAAGGTGGAATACCAGAATCTGGCACTTGTTGTTACCGATGAACAGCACCGATTTGGTGTCCGTCAGAGAGAGGCACTTGCCGGGAAAGGACAAATTCCTCATATTCTTGTAATGAGTGCGACACCGATTCCTCGAACACTGGCAATCATTTTATATGGAGATCTGGATATTTCGGTGATTGATGAACTTCCGGCAAACCGTCTGCCAATCAAGAACTGTGTGGTGGATACCAGTTACCGACCGACTGCTTACCGCTTTATGCAGAAGCAGGTCGCCGAAGGAAGACAGTGCTATGTGATTTGTCCGATGGTAGAAGAGAGCGAGGCAATGGATGCAGAGAATGTTCTTGACTATGCGCAGCTTCTGCAAAGTGAGATGGGTGACAAGATCCGGATCGCTGCGCTTCATGGGCGGATGAAACAGGCAGAAAAAGACGAGATCATGGGAGCATTTGCAAAGAATGAGATCCAGGTCCTGGTGTCGACAACAGTTATCGAGGTTGGTATCAATGTGCCGAATGCTACGGTGATCATGGTGGAGAATGCTGAGCGTTTTGGGCTGGCGCAGCTTCATCAGCTCCGCGGGCGCGTAGGACGTGGCAGACACCAGTCCTATTGTATTTTTATGAGTGGTTCGAAGACGAAAGAGACAAAAAAACGACTTGAGATCCTGAACAAATCCAATGATGGATTTTTTATTGCGAATGAAGATCTGAAGCTTCGGGGACCAGGAGATCTTTTTGGAATCCGGCAAAGCGGATTAATGGATTTCCGGATCGGAGATGTGTTCCAGGATTCGGAGCTTCTGAAAAAAGCAGGAGAAGCTTCGGGGGAAATCCTGAGGGAAGATCCACTGTTAGAAGGCGAAAAATATAAACTGCTTGGTGAAAAGCTTGCGGCATACATTTCGGGAAACAATCTGGAAACGACGTTGTAGATAAAAAGATAGTGGGCAAATTGTTCTGCCCACTATCTTTTTATTCATAAAACCAGTAAATAATAAATTTGTTAAGGGATGCTTCTTCACTGTATGAATAAGAAACCTGCCAAAGTCCATATAGCTCACCCAGGTATCCTGCACCTTCTTCCATGAGGGTTTCGTGCATCTCATCCACGACATCCTGATAGACTGCATCATCTGACATTTTAAATACCGTATAAGCCTCCTGGCTCTCAATCGATCTGTCGATCACTTCTCGCAGAATACCAGGCTCATAGGTATCATAATACATGCCGTTCAGCTGATAATAGTTCAGATTTTCAGACTGACATGACGGATATACATAGTCCGTGCTGATCATATGTGTTTTTTCTAGCTCTTTTTCACTGCAGCAGAGATAATCGTAAGCAATCAGGTTCGGTATCTGATAGCCATTATCTTCGCCGAGAAAAATCGGATCTCCCCAGGTTGTATCTACATAATAATACTGACCATTGCACTGAACAATATTCCATGCATGGTCTGCGACGCCTCCATTTGGATCTGTAGTCTGTCCGGTTACATAGATGCAGTAAATACCCAGTTGTTGCAGCAGATACTGGCAGCTTTTTGCATAGCCGGCACAAACCGATCTTTTTCCGACAAGAGCACTGTAAATATTCTGGTTATCCGGTGCATCAAGATCATAATCTACGTTATCTATGAGATAGGTGTAAATGTATTTTATCTTTTCGTATTCATCTGAAAGGTCTGAAATGCCAGAAAGACAGGTGGCTCTTGCCGATTCAATCTCCTGATTCCGTTGTTCTTTTTCTTCTCCTTCATAAAGATAATTGGGTTCTATTACTACATATCGGCTCTGGCCTTCAGACTGAGAATATTCTGTGGAAGTTGCATTTCCATCACACCAGAAAATTTCCGGTCTGTCATTTAACACATTCTGAAATACTTCATTTGCAGTATTCGCGTTGCTGCAATGCAGATAAATTTCTTTTTTATTTTCCTGGATACCCTGAAGAATTTCCCGGTAAACCGTTTGCTCTTCATCAGAAAGCTGTTCATAGTAGAATTCTCCGGTAACCTCTGCATCCGTAATTTTTTCCTGTTCATAAGGAACTTCTTCCGGCGCGGAACTCTCTGCTTTCGGAGTGGCTGACATTTGTCTGCCGATCAGGATTCCTCCGGATATAAGACAGAGACAGCCAAGTCCCAAAAGAATGAACGAAAAAAATTTCCCTGTTTGATGCATCTTTTTTCGCATAATCTATTTAATTCCTCCAAATACTCATCTGTATGTTTCATCATAACATACCCTTCATTTTTGCACAACACAGACATTTTTTACATATAATGTTTCTGACAGTATAAAAAGCCTTGAGGATATCAGATATGAGATTTTTGAAAGCCATGCAGACTTCTGATCGGGGAAATTTGCAGATACAGATTACTTCGTCTATTGATTCTTTTCCTGTTCCAGATGCGTCAATCCGTATTTCCTATACAGGTATTCCTGAAAACACACTGGAAGAACTGACAACCGATAGCTCCGGACAAAGTGAAACCATTGAGCTTGACGCACCGCCTGTGGAGTATAGCCTGGATGCAACAAATGAAGAACAGCCATATGCGGAATATACCCTGGAAGTAAACGCTCCGGGATTCGAGCCGGTCAACATCGCAGGAACGGAAATACTGGCCGGTGTGACGGCAATTCAGAAGATTCGTCTGCGTCCACTTGTCACGGAAGACCAGACCCCGGAAATCTTTGTGATTCCTGCACATACTCTGTACGGTGTGTATCCGCCGAAAATCCCGGAAAACGAGATCAAGCCGGTAAACGAAACCGGTGAGATTGTGCTAAGCAGAGTTGTCGTGCCGGAATACATTGTTGTTCATAATGGCTCACCACGCGATTCTACCGCACAGAATTATTATGTAAAATATAAAGATTATATCAAAAATGTTGCTTCCAGTGAAATCTATGCAACATGGCCGGAAAATACGATCCGGGCAAATGTACTGGCAATCATGTCTTTTACGCTGAACCGGGTTTATACCGAATGGTATCGCAATCAGGGCTATGATTTCACAATTACATCTTCTACGGCTTTTGATCACAAATGGATTCCGGAACGAAATGTTTTTGACTCCATTTCTACAGTGGTGGACGAACTGTTTGCAGATTATCTTTCCAGACCGAATGTAAGGCAGCCGATTCTGACACAATACTGTGACGGAAGACAGGTTCAGTGTCCGAACTGGATGACCCAATGGGGTTCTAAAGCACTTGGTGATCAGGGGTATTCTCCGTCAGAAATCCTCCGCTATTATTACGGAGATGATATTTACATCAATACCGCTGAAGAAATTTCAGGCATTCCGTCTTCATGGCCAGGGTATACCCTTTCCCAGGGTTCTTCTGGTACAAAAGTCCGGCAAATGCAGGAACAGCTAAATGTCATTGCCGGTGCATACCCGGCAATTCCGAAAATCACAGTTGACGGTATTTATGGTCCGGCAACAGCATCGTCCGTCAGAAAATTCCAGTCGGTGTTCGGGCTTCCGGTAACCGGAACTGTTGATTACCGTACATGGTATAAAATTTCCGAAATTTATGTAGGTGTGTCCAGAATTGCAGAATTGTCCTGACTTGGATTTTATATTATGATCTAAGTTTTCTCCCAAAGTCTGCTTTTATGCAAAGAATACCAAATGTGTCATGCTTCAGTTTAAAATGTTTCATACTCATCTGGTGCAGATTACTGCAAAATAAAAAATGCTAAAATTAACAAAACCTCCCAGTGTAATCTGAATTTATTCTCCATATACTAGGAGCGTAACACAAAACAAAATGTTACAAAAAAGGAGGAAATGAATATGGCAAGTCGTTCATCAAACAGAGCAGCCGTGCCAGAAGCAAAAGGTGCACTGGACAAATTTAAATACGAGGTTGCAAGCGAACTGGGAGTACCGTTATCAGACGGGTACAACGGAGACTTAACTTCGAGACAGAATGGATCTGTCGGAGGTTATATGGTCAAGAAAATGATCGAAGAACAGGAAAAACAGATGTCCGGTCGATAGGACAGTCAGTGAAGGTATCACAGGCATTTCTGCCGGATACAAAAAGGGAATGTCTGATAAACAGGCACTCCCTTTTTCTCTGATCACTAAGCTGGAAATCGGACTTGAACCGACGACCCCTTCATTACGAGTGAAGTGCTCTACCGACTGAGCTATTCCAGCATTCGTACTGCTTTCGCAGTCACGAATTATATTATATCAAATTTTTGAATAAAAGCAACTCTTTTTTAAAAAAATTACACTTTAAAATAAACATAAAAAATAGGTATTGAAATCTGTAACCAGATATGGTAAACTTTTTACAATTTGAGAAAGTGTGGGCGCTCTGGAATTGAAAAGACTCCAAGAGTGCCCCTTTTTTGAGAATAAAAGAGTATTACGAAGGGATAAGGTGAACATATGAAAGCGTTTCTAATTTTAGAAGACGGAACTGTGTTTGAAGGCACAAGCATCGGCTCAACAAAAGATATGATTAGTGAGATTGTATTCAATACTTCAATGACTGGATACTTAGAGGTGCTGACAGACCCTTCTTACGCCGGACAGGCCGTTGTCATGACATATCCGCTGATCGGAAACTATGGTATTACACCGGATATGGAGTCCAAGAAGGCGTGGCCGGATGGTTATATTGTAAGAGAATTGTCCAGAATGCCAAGCAACTTCCGTTGTGAAGGTACAATTCAGGATTTCCTGAAAGAACAGGATATTCCGGGAATTGCAGGAATTGATACCAGAGCACTTACCAAAATCCTCCGCGAAAAGGGTACAATGAATGGTATGATCACAACGAATGAAAATTACAATCTGGACGAGGTACTTCCGAAACTTCATGCATACAAAGTAGGAGATGTAGTTTCCAAAGTAACTTGCAGTGAAAAATATGTTTTAGAAGGCAATGGACCAAAAGTTGCATTGATGGACTTTGGTGCTAAGAACAACATTGCAAGGTCTTTAAATGATCGTGGATGTGAAGTTACCGTTTACCCGGCAAATACACCTGCAGAAGAGATCATTTCCGCAAATCCGGACGGTATCATGCTGTCGAACGGACCTGGCGATCCGGCGGATTGCACTTCCATTATTAAAGAAATCAGAAAATTATACGACTCAGATATCCCGATCTTTGCAATCTGTCTGGGACATCAGCTGATGGCACTCGCCAACGGTGGTAAGACCTATAAGTTGAAATACGGACACAGGGGCGGGAACCATCCGGTAAAAGATCTGCAGACAGGAAGAGTTTATATTTCTTCCCAGAACCATGGGTATGCTGTAGATGCTGATAGTATTCCGGAAAGCGTTGCAGTACCTGCATTTGTGAACGTCAATGACAAGACAAACGAAGGAATGTCATACGTTGGAAAGAATATTTTTACAGTACAGTTCCATCCGGAAGCTTGCCCGGGACCACAGGATTCTGGTTACTTGTTTGACAGATTTATGGATATGATGGGAGGAACAAAATAATGCCAAGAAATAAAGACATAAAGAAAGTATTAGTTATTGGTTCCGGTCCAATCGTAATCGGACAGGCAGCAGAATTTGACTATGCCGGAACACAGGCATGCCGTTCACTGAAGGAAGAAGGACTTGAAGTTGTACTTCTGAATTCGAATCCGGCAACGATCATGACAGACAAAGATATTGCAGACCGCGTTTATATCGAACCACTTACGGTAGAAGTTGTAGAACAGCTGATCCTTAAAGAAAAACCGGACAGCGTACTTCCTACCCTTGGAGGCCAGGCCGGACTGAACCTTGCAATGGAGCTGGAAGAAGCAGGATTCCTTAAGGAACATAATGTGAGACTGATCGGTACAACGGCGGAAACCATCAAGAAAGCAGAAGACCGTCTGGAATTTAAAGATACCATGGAAAAGATCGGTGAGCCGGTTGCAGCTTCACTGGTCGTTGAAAATATAGAAGATGGTGTCGCGTTTGCAGATAAGATCGGATATCCTGTTGTTCTTCGTCCGGCATATACCCTCGGCGGAAGCGGTGGTGGTATCGCACATGATCAGGAACAATTGGAAGAAATCCTTGAGAACGGACTCCGTCTGTCACGTGTAGGACAGGTTCTTGTAGAACGCTGCATTGCAGGATGGAAAGAAATCGAGTACGAAGTAATGCGAGATAGTGCTGGAAACTGTATTACTGTATGTAATATGGAAAATATTGATCCGGTCGGAGTTCATACCGGTGACAGTATCGTTGTTGCACCTTCCCAGACTCTTGGAGATAAAGAATATCAGATGCTGCGTACTTCGGCACTGAATATCATTACAGAACTGAATATTACTGGTGGATGTAACGTACAATACGCATTAAATCCAGACTCTTTTGAATATTGTGTAATTGAGGTAAACCCGCGTGTAAGCCGTTCTTCTGCACTGGCTTCCAAAGCGACAGGATACCCGATCGCAAAAGTTGCTGCAAAGATTGCCCTTGGATATACACTGGACGAGATCAAGAATGCAGTTACAAAGAAAACTTATGCAAGTTTCGAGCCAATGCTTGACTACTGTGTTGTTAAGATGCCGAGACTTCCATTCGATAAATTTATCAGTGCAAAGAGAACATTGACGACACAGATGAAGGCTACCGGAGAAGTTATGAGTATTTGCGATAACTTTGAAGGAGCTCTTATGAAAGCGATCCGTTCTCTGGAGCAGCATGTAGACTGCCTGCTTTCTTATGATTTTTCAGCGCTTTCCAAAGAAGAAATTCTGGAAAAACTGGAAATCGTAGATGACCGCAGAATCTGGATGATCGCAGAAGCAGTCCGTAAAGGAATTTCATATGATGAGATCCATGCAATCACAAAGATCGACAAATGGTTCATCGACAAGATTGCGATCCTTGTTGAGATGGAACAGGCTCTGAAGACACAGGAACTCACGCTGGAACTTCTGAAAGAAGCAAAACGTATTGAATTTCCGGATAATGTTATTGCACGCCTGACTGGAAAAGATGAGAGAGAAATCCACAATATGCGTCATGCGAACGGAATCGTTGCAGCATACAAGATGGTTGATACCTGTGCGGCTGAGTTCGCGGCAGAGACCCCATATTATTATTCTGTATTCGGAAGCCAGAACGAAGTAGAAGAGACTTCCGGCAAAAAGAAAGTTCTAGTACTTGGATCAGGACCGATCCGTATCGGACAGGGTATCGAGTTCGACTTCTGTTCTGTACATTGTACATGGGCATTTGCAAAAGAAGGATACGAGACTATTATCGTAAATAACAACCCGGAAACTGTAAGTACCGATTTCGATATCGCAGATAAGCTGTATTTCGAACCACTTACTCCGGAAGATGTAGAGAGCATTGTAGACCTGGAAAAACCGGACGGAGCAGTTGTTCAGTTTGGTGGACAGACTGCGATCAAATTAACAGAATCCCTGATGAAGATGGGAGTGCCGATTCTTGGAACTTCCGCAGAAGATGTAGATGCCGCAGAGGACAGAGAGCTCTTTGACGAGATCCTTGCACAGTGCAATATTCCACGTCCGAAGGGAGATACAGTATTTACCGCTGAAGAAGCAAAAGAGGTTGCCAACCGTCTCGGATATCCGGTACTGGTTCGTCCTTCTTATGTACTTGGCGGACAGGGAATGCAGATTGCAATCAACGATCATGATATTGATGAATTTATCGGAATCATCAACCGTATTGCACAGGATCACCCGATTCTGGTTGATAAATATCTGGTCGGTAAAGAAATTGAGGTCGATGCAGTATGTGACGGAACAGACATTCTGATCCCTGGTATTATGGAACATATTGAGCGTGCCGGAATCCATTCTGGTGACAGTATTTCTGTATATCCTGCGCAGAGCATTTCGGAAGTGACAAAGCGTAAAATTGAAGAATATACAAAGCGTCTTGCAAAAGCTCTTCACGTAATTGGTATGATCAATATCCAGTTTATCGTATGTGGCGAAGATGTATATGTAATTGAAGTTAATCCACGTTCAAGCCGTACGGTTCCTTATATCAGTAAGGTAACAGGTATACCGATCGTTCCACTTGCAACAAGAGCGATCATTGGACACAAGATCAAAGAAATGGGTTACACACCGGGACTTCAGAAAGAAGCTGATTATATTGCAATCAAGATGCCGGTATTCTCATTTGAGAAGATCCGTGGTGCAGATATCAGCCTTGGACCGGAAATGAAGTCTACAGGTGAGTGTCTGGGAATTGCAACTACATTTAACGAGGCACTTTACAAAGCGTTCCTTGGAGCTGGAATCAACCTTCCAAAATATAAGAACATGATCATGACTGTTCGTGATGAGGATAAGGGAGAGGCTGTCGAGATCGGACGCAGATTTGAGGCACTTGGCTACCGCATCTTTGCAACACGCGGTACAGCTGATGCATTAAAAGAAGGTGGCGTAAAAGCAATTCCGGTCAATAAGATTGAGCAGGAATCACCGAACCTGATGGATCTGATCCTTGGACACGAGATCGACCTTGTAATTGATACTCCTCCGCAGGGAGCAGATCATGCACGAGATGGATTTGTAATCCGTCGTAATGCAATCGAGACAGGTGTTAATGTACTGACAGCTATGGATACGGCAAGAGCACTTGTGACAAGTCTGGAAAATACAGATATCCGTCAGCTTACACTGATTGATATTGCGAAAGTTGAATAAGATGTTATGAATACGGACAGGCAGGGATTGGATTCTCTGCCTGTTTGTGTTATGGAAAATGCAGGGACGAGACGGACGCTACAGTGGCAAAAGAATGTGAAGCTGTGTAGAGGATTTCGGATATTGGCTGGAATTGCGGGGAAGGAGTTCGGTAGTGTGAAAACTATTGTATGTGTGGATAACCGGATGGGGATTTGTTTTAATGGCAGGAGAGTGAGCCGGGACCGGATGGTGTCAGAGGATATTCTTGAGATGACGAGAGGGAATGTGCTCTGGATGGCGCCGGAGGCAGATAAGCTTTTTAAAGAAGTCTTTAAAGCAAAAGAAGAGGTATGCCGGGAAACTGGGACTGGGAAGAAAATACAGGACGCAGGGCGACTGGAGGATGAAAAAATGTGGAAGGTTGACCGGAATTTTCTGGAAAAGGCAGAAGAAGAGGATTTCTGTTTTGTTGAGGGGGAGAATCTGGCTGGATATGAGGGGAAGATTACAGAGATTGTTCTGTATAAATGGAACCGGGATTATCCGGCAGATGTATTTTTTGAGGTAGATTTAAGCAAGTGGAGACTGGAAGAGAGAAAAGATTTTTCCGGTTACTCCCATGAGAAGATTACAAAAGAAATTTACAACAGGCAGGGATTGCTATGAAGAAGAAAATTGGGAAAATGAGAGGTGTGCTGCTTCTGACGTTTGCATTGTTTCTGACAGCGTGTGGCACAGGTGGAGCAGATGCGCAAAGTGCATCATATGGAAACAGTCAGGCAGCAGTAGTTGAAAGGCAGTCGGGTAGCGGAGAAAATGAATCGACAGCAGGTGGCAGCCAGGATCCGGTGAGCGCTACATTGGATAATATTCCGGCATACAGCGGAACACCGTATGTAGTGATTGACGATAATGAACCGGATTTTACCGAAGATGAGCTGACAGATCAGTCTTATGAAAGCTACAGTGATCTGGATGAGCTGGGACGATGCGGCGTTGCCGCGTCCAACATTGGGACAGATCTGATGCCGACCGGGAAAAGAGGAAAGATTGGACAGGTGAAACCGTCCGGGTGGCAGACAATAAAATTTGACAATGTGGATGGAAAATATCTTTACAACCGTTGTCATCTGATAGGCTATCAGCTGACGGCAGAAAATGCAAACGAAAAGAATCTGATTACAGGAACCCGCTATATGAATGTGGATGGGATGCTGCCATTTGAAAATATGGTTGCCGACTACATCAAAGAGACAGATAATCATGTAATGTATCGTGTCACACCGGTATTTGAAGGGGAGAATCTGGTTGCATCCGGAGTTTTAATGGAAGCAGAATCAGTGGAGGATCATGGAGAAGGTGTGAAATTTAATGTGTATGTCTATAATGTACAGCCGGGAATTACGATTGATTATTCAACGGGAAAGGCAGTGCTTTCCGATACGGATGCGTCAGCGGGTACGGGAAAAACCAGTGGAAATACAGAGAAAAAGATGTATGTGTTGAATGAAAATACAAAGAAGTTCCATACGCCGGAGTGCTCAGGAGTAAAAGATATCAAAGAAGGAAATAAAAAAACATTTACAGGTTCAAGAGAAGAACTGATTAAAGAGGGGTATATCCCGTGTGGGAGATGTAAACCGTAAGAGGAAAATAAAAGAAAAACTGCATATTCTGCAAAAAATATAAAACAAACGGGAGATTTTTAAACAAAATCTCCCGTTTTCTGCTATAATAGAAAACATACTTAATGAATATACATTAGAGGAAATGTGTAAAAGAAAAAGGAGGAACTTTCTCATGAATACTTATCATATGGGAACAAAATGCGTGCAGGGAGGATATACACCTGGAAATGGAGAGCCGAGACAGGTTCCGATCATTCAGTCTACGACATTCAAATACAATACAAGTGAAGATATGGGAAAATTATTTGATCTGGAGGCATCCGGATATTTCTACACCCGTCTGCAGAATCCGACTAACGACCACGTAGCGGCAAAGATCGCGGCGATGGAAGGCGGAACAGCTGCAATGTTGACTTCTTCCGGACAGGCAGCGAATTTCTTTGCTATGTTCAATATCTGTGAAGCAGGAGATCATATTGTGGCTTCCTCTTCGATTTATGGTGGAACCTTCAATCTGATCAGTGTGACAATGAAGAAAATGGGAATTGACGCAACATTTGTTTCTCCGGATGCAACAGAAGAAGAATTAAATGCGGCATTCCAGCCAAATACAAAGCTGATGTTTGGTGAGACGATTGCCAATCCGGCACTTACTGTTCTGGATATTGAGCTTTTTGCAAAGGTTGCGCATGCGCATAGTGTACCGCTGATCGTGGATAATACCTTCCCGACACCGGTCAACTGTCGTCCGATCGAATGGGGAGCAGATATTGTGACACATTCGACTACAAAATATATGGATGGACATGGAGCAGCAGTCGGTGGAGCAATCGTAGACAGTGGTAAATTTGACTGGATGGCTCATGCAGATAAATATCCCGGACTTTGCACACCGGATGAAAGCTATCATGGAATTACCTATGCTGAGAAATTCGGAAAAGAAGGCGCATTTATCACAAAATGTACTTCTCAGTTGATGCGTGATCTCGGATCGATCCAGGCACCACAGAATGCATTTATCCTGAATCTCGGACTGGAATCTCTTCATGTGCGTATGCCAAGGCACGTGGAGAACGGACAGGCTGTGGCAGAATTTCTGGAGCAGCACCCAAAGGTTGCTTATGTCAATTATCCGGGACTTCCATCTAACAAATACTATGAAAGAGCAAAGAAATACATGCCAGACGGGGGCTGTGGAGTGGTATCTTTCGGATTGAAAGGTGGAAGAGAAGCTGCTTCCGTATTCATGCAGAATCTGAAGCTTGGAGCGATTGAAACCCATGTGGCAGATGCGAGAACCTGTTGCCTGAACCCGGCAACATCCACACATCGCCAGATGAATGATGAGCAGTTAAAAGAAGCAGGGGTTCCGGCAGAACTGATTCGCATCAGTCTGGGACTTGAAGATAAAGAGGATCTGATCGCAGATATTTCTGCGGCACTTGACGCAATTCAATAATCGTGTCACAATGACAGATAAAGAAATCTGATCAGACAGGAGGAAAAGAGTCATGACAAAGAAATCAGAAAGACAATCAATCAAAGCAGAAAATGTAGCGGGTGGCGCAGGCTATATCCTGAAGGAAGAACTGATCAAAGGTGAACAGCTCGGTGCGTACTGCAAGATGTTCAATGAAGTAACGTTAAAACCTGGATGTGAGATCGGATATCATGAGCATCATGGAGAGACTGAGACTTACTATCTGACAAAAGGGGCAGGCATTTACAATGATAATGGCAAAGAATATCCGGTAGAAGTTGGTGATGTGACTTTCTGTGCAGACGGAAATGGACATGGCATCAAGAATGCGGGGGAAGAAGATCTTGTGTTTGTGGCGCTTATTTTGAAAGAATAGTGTGAAGAGGGACGGATCCCGGCGCAAATGATATTGATCGTCACCTATGAAACTGTCACTGGCAGTTTCATACGGATGCATGGCAACTCCGAAGCTTGTACAAAAAAGGGGATGATGTTCGTGTGAACACGGACACCACCCCTATTTTTGTGCGCTCTTAGCCGCAACGATTCAATATCATTTGCGCCGGGATCCTGTGCTGCTCAAAATTTTTAGAAATAAGAGTTGGCGATTTAGTGAATGGTCTTCTTGTGGGGATAGGAAACATTATGCAAAGAAATCCTGTATTCCCTGAAGCAGTCTCTTATTATCTTCCGGAGCCATAATGCAGAACCGGAAGTATTCCCCGCCCAGTTCTTTGAAGCTGGAGCAGTCTCTCACCATCAGACCCTGCTTGATCAGAAATTCAAACACATCCGCAGAAGTAACTCCCTCTTTTTCAATCTTTACTAGTACAAAATTCGCATAAGCAGGATACACAGTCAGCACATTGATTTTGGAGATTTCAGTGCACATTTTGTCTCGCTCGGAGAGGATCAGATCCCGTGTTTTCCGGATATACTCCTGATCCTGGAGCATTTTCTCACCAGCGTAAGCGCCGAGGCTGTTCAGACTCCATGGGTTCTGCATCAGCAGAAGATCCTGAAGAAACTGGCTGTTACTGGTTGCACCGTAGCCGAGGCGGAGACCAGGTGCGGCATAAAATTTGGATACGCCACGGAGAATCATCAGATTATCAAAACTGCTGATCAGAGACATGGAAGAAATTTCATTAATATCCGGTGCAAATTCAACGTAAGTCTCATCAATCATCAAGAAAGAGCCAGCCTCCCGGCAGCAGTCCAGAATGGTCTGGATCTCAGGCATTTTGAGAGCGGACGAAGTCGGATTGTTCGGGTTACATAATATCACCAGATCATAGCCCTTCCTGATTTCTTCGCAGAAGGCATGGATATCAAGATGGAACTGATCTGACTCTTTTAACAGGTAAGTATGGATGGAACTTCCCACCAGATCCAGTTCACGTCCATACTCGGAATAAGTTGGTCCAAGAACCAGCGTTTTTTGTGGTTTCCGTGTCTGGATCAGGAGAGAGATCAGCTCGGTAGAACCATTTCCGACGATTACATGTTCCGGTAAAATCTGGCAGTAATCGGCAATCACTTTCTTCAAAGTAGTGTAATTTCGGTCCGGATAACTACTGAGAAGATCCAGATGTGCAGCAAGATCTTTTTTCAGGTTTTTGGATAATCCAAGTGGGTTGACATTGGCTCCAAAGCAGACGATCTCGTCCACCGGTACATGATAAAATGCGGCGACAGCAGCGGTGTCACTTCCATGAAACTGCGGTTTTGCTTCCATAAATAGTATTCTCCTTTGTGTATAACAAAAATCTGTGAATTAAAAAAATCGGGTATTCCGCATTGCCTGATATGCAGAATAATGTTATAATTTATTATAATGTCTTTTTGAAAAAATGCAATGCAGAAGTAGGTGGCAAGCTTGAAGAATAAAATAAAAAAATTTTCCAAAGGAGATTTTCGAACTGTTCATCCGGAGATTGTACTGCCGGTAACGAATCTTGAGATGACGATCGGGGAAGGAGAGTCCTGCCAGGGAAGTTTCATTTTGAAGAACAGGAAAGAAGGAGATATCAGAGGACTTGTATATTCTTCTTCTTTTCGTATACATTTAGAAGAACAGGGATTTGAGGGCAACCCGGTGGAGCTCCGTTTTACTTATGATGGAAGCGGACTTGCTCCCGGGCATGTTGAACAGGGAAAGTTTACGATTGTATGTAATGGTGGAGAATTTGAGGTAAACTTTACTGCGATCATTGAAAAACCATCAGTCGAGACTTCCTGTGGAAGAGTACAGAATATCCGTGATTTTAAAAGGCTGGCGATGGAGAACTTTATCGAGGCACACCGTCTTTTCAGATCACGCGATTTTTATGACGTGATAAAGTATGAAGAGCCAAGGATAAAGGCACTTTATGATAATATTAGGAAATGGTCTCTCGGTGAGCAGGCGATGGAAGAATTTCTGGTCGGAATCAAACAGAAAGAATGTATTTTCCTGACAATGGGACGGAATCAGAGAACTTTCCGCAATTTAAAAGAAGCAACCCGTGAGATTATTCATTTTACAAAGAATACTTGGGGATTTATGCCGGTGAAGGTGCATGTGAGCGGTGATTTTATCCAGATTGGAAGGGATAACTTTACAACGGACGATTTTGTGGGAAATCTGTTTGATTTCAGTTATATCATTCATCCGGAAAAGGCTCATGCGGGAAATAATTATGGACAGATTGTTTTTGAAAGTCCGTATGAATCGCTGACCTATGAGGTAATGTTGGCCAATCACAAGGATCATGCAGAGAACAGACGTGTGGCAGATAAGACGATTGCATCAATCATAAAGGATTTCCTTGCGTGTAATGCGGAAGGAAAGGATCTGACAGCCTGGGCGGACGCAACAAGAGAAAAACTGAAGGGACTGGATATATATTCAGAAGACGGAGATGTTTATCCACTGTTTGATGCACATCTTAACCTGCTCTGTAAGGAGCCGGACAAGGCCAGTGGTATTCTGGATGATTACAATTACAGCCGTTTCTCAGTGAATAAGGATTCGGTCATTTCATCGTATTATCTGTATCTGACTGCGCTTTTGAGAAAATCAGGCAGCCAGGTTAACAAAGCAATTGAAGAACTGAATAAGGCATATATGAAAGAACCAACTTCATGGGAGCTTGTGTGTATGCTGATTGACATTGATCCGGAATATAAAAACTACAGCAAAAAATTACAGGTTCTGGAACGCCACTGCAGCAACGGTGCGAACCAGGTAATTCTGTACTGGCAGGCATACCGGTGTTTTCTGGAGAAGCCAACCTGTCTGAAAAAGCTCTCGGCATTTGAAGTACAGATTCTCAATTTTGCGCAGAAGCACGGAGTTCTGACAAAGGAAATTGCGCTTTATATGGCGAACCTTGCATCCCAACAGCGGACTTATGATAAGAATCTGGATGTTGTGATGCAGAAGGTTTATCGGATTTTCCCGGATCCACAGATTCTGACAGCAATTTGTACCCATCTGATCCGTGGCAATCGGACAACACCGGAATGCTTCAAGTGGTATGCCTTGGCAGTAAAAGAAGATCTGAAGATTGCGCAGCTTTTTGAATATTATATGATGACTGTGGATGACAAATATCTGGACAGACAGTTTCCAAAATCCGTATTACTTTACTTCCAGCATGGAAATACACTGGAATATAAAAAAGCAGCGGTGTTGTATGCAAATCTGATTAACTGTGAGGAAGAAAGCAGTGAGCTTTACAGTGCTTACAGAGAGCAGATGGAGCGGTTTGCCTGGATGCAGCTTGAGAATCGAAGGATCAATGATATTCTGCATATTATTTACAAACGCTGCTGTACTGAGCGGGATATGACACCGGAAAGAATCCGAGCAGTTTATGATATCTGCCATGCTTATGAGATTAAGACAACGGTAAAGAACATGGCGTTTGTCATGGTAATCGAGCCTGACGGAACGATCAGTCAGAAAGTACAGTACAGTGCGGATGGAGTGATTGTATATTTATACAATAAAGACGCACGGATTGTCTGGGAATCAAAAGACGGCCGCCATTACATTGATTCCATTCCATATGAGACTATGAGGATGTTCTATGAGAACCGGTATATGGAAATCTGCAAAAAATATCAGGAAGAGCATGAGGAAGAGGAACGAAAGAAAGAGAAAAAAGAACTGACCTGGGATATGCTTAGAGAGCACGGGCTGGAGATGGCAGATGAAAAAGAAGTGTTTAAAATGTGCAGTATGCGCCTGCGTGAAGAAGGTACGGAGGAGGATGATTTTCTTCTGGCATTATGCTTTGAACTGTTTCTGAAAGATCAGTATGATAAGCAGACGCTGTCTTATCTTGCTGAGTATTATTGTGGATCGACCCGTAATATGAAGAAACTCTGGCATGTGGCAAGAGATTATGATATTACAACCTACAAGCTTTCAGAAAGAATCATTACGCAGATGCTTTTCTCGGAAACTATGTTTGGTGAGGAAGAAATTTTTGCGGATTATTATGAAGGAAGAACGTATTTCCGTTTAAAGAGAGCATATCTTGCTTATGTTTCAAGAGAATATGTGGTGAACGGACGCCAGGTAAAAGGATGTATTTTTGTAATCATCGCAAATGAATACCGCAAAGAGGAAGATCTTCCGGATATCTGTAAGATCGCCCTGCTAAAATATTATTCCAGCAGGGAAGTGCATCAGGAACTGGAACCGATGCTACGGGAATTCCTGCGCGAAATGTGTGAAAAACAGCTGTATTTTTCTTTCTATTTGAAGTATCCGGAGAACTGGCTCAGAGAAGTGCAGCTTTATGATAAGACGATGATCGAATATCACGCAAAACCTGGAAGCAAAGTGGCAATTTCTTACCAGATACGGAAAGGCGAAAGTGATAATATGAATTATCAGGAAGAAATACTGCTTCCGGCATATGAAGACACTTATATCAAGAGCTTTATTTTGTTTGGTGATGAATCTCTGCGTTATTATTTTACAGAGACGAATAAGGATAAGGTGACGGTTACGGAAAAAAGTGACTATAAGCCGCGTGAGGTGAGACCAATCGGAAAATTTGGAAGACTGAATGATATGACATCACTGAAGAATGAAGCACTGGCAATCGCGATGAAGGAATTTGCAACAGAAAAACAGCTTGCTGAGGATATTTTTGTTGCTTACTAAAGGAGGAAATACTTCATGACACATGGAAGTATTATAGGATATGACATCAATGCAAAGATGTGTCAGATCAGTTATTATAATGAAAAAACACAGGAACCGGAGACGGTGGATACCGGAATTGAAAAAGAGAACAATCAGATTCCTCTGGTGATGAACTATTATAAAGAGACCTGGACTTACGGAAGACAGGCAAGAAGGATGTCTACGGTAAGGGACAGTATCTGCGTGGAAGGGATCTGGGAGTGTGCGCTTGGCAATAGGAAAATTGAGGTAGACGGACAGGAATATGAAGGCGTCCAGCTGCTGGCGGATTTTGTAAAGTACACGTTGAACGGATTTGAAGAAATTGAAAGCATCACGTTTACAGTCCCGGAGAAAAACGAAGACATCCGCGTCTTGCTGAAGGGAATCGGACAGAAACTCGGAGTGGCAAAGGAAAATATTTATGTTCAGGACTACAAGGAAAGCTTCTGTCATTATATGTTTAACCAGCCGAAAGAATTATGGCAGTATGAAGCGGCACTTTTTTACTGTGACGAGGATGTGATCCGGGCATATATGTTGCGGGAACTGAAGAACAGTTCGCAGAAAAGCAGAGAAAGCTTTGTGACGGTGGACAAGGTGGCAGATGCACGTATGGAAGAACTGGAAGCAGTTTATCCGGTGCTGCATGTTGAGAAGGCAAAAGCGGCAGATGAGCATTTTAAACGTTTTATCCAGAGTGTATTCAACAAGAAGATGATCTCTTCTGTCTTTTTGACAGGAGATGGATTTGAAAATAACTGGTATCCGAATTCTCTGCGCGTTCTCTGTAACGGACGCCGTGCGTTTATGGGAAATAATCTGTACAGTAAAGGAGCGTGTTATACAGCGCAGCGCAGAAAAGAGGAACAGTCAGATGCACCAGTCTACCTGGATGAGACAAAACTGACCGAGCAGATTTCCGTGCGGATGCGCGTGAATGGAGAAGAAGGCTGGTACCCACTGGTATCCTGGGGCAATCACTGGTACGAATCAGACAGACAGTTCGAGGTGCTTCTTGGTGATACAGAGGATATTGAGATCCATGTAGATTCTCTGGTGACCGGCAGGCATCTTGTGGAGTCGGTTTCTCTGAAAGGTATGCCGGACCGGAAAAACTATGCGCTTCGTCTGAAAATTAGTACATTCTTCTCGGATGAAAAGACCTGTCATATTATTTTTGAAGATATGGGATTTGGCGAATTTTTTGCGCCATCAGGATTCCGGTTGGAGAAGATCATTGAATTAGGAGGCAGCAATGGGCAGTTTAATTCTTTGTCATAAGAAAAAGGCAAAACATCCCTATGAAATTTCGAGGATCCATACAAGGATCAGTACACTGGAAGAGCTGTGTTATTATCTGTGCAACAATCTGTATCTGATCGATTATACGATCATGAATGAGCAGCTCTGCAGATGGATCGCAGATGAACTGGAAATGCAGGATCTTGCAGTAAAGCTGGTGGAACTGATCCGGAATCATGGTTCCGTGGAGAAATTTGTGGTTCTTGTGCTACATGAATCCAGAATCTACACACCGGGTGAAATGGCACACATCCAGAATGTTCTGGAGAAACTCAAGAACCAGAAAGAAGTAGAACGTCAGAAATACAAAGCAGATAAGCTGATGGAAAGTGGAGAACTGGAATCGGCAATCCTGGTTTACATGTCGATCGTCAACGGAGAAAAGGATGATTCGGTAGATAAGCGTTTTTATGGTCGCGTGTCTGCGTGCCTTGCCGGAGCATATGGAAGAGCATTTCTGTATGAAGAGTCGGCGAGAATGTATGAGAAGGCGTATAAGATCTGTGAAGATAATAAAATGCTCGAAGGTTACCTGTATGCAAGTTCCAGATACATGCCGCAGGATGAATATCAGAAGATGGTCATGGGCAATGAGATCCTTTTGGAAATTGACAACAAACTTACAGAAAAGATAGAAAAAGTGAGAGAAAATATCAACATCGAACCGTCAAAGGAATTGTTTGAAGAATGGAAAAAAGAGTACAGAAGAGCATAGTGTACGGGAGAAAGTTCAAGGCTGTGTATTGATTTTCGGAAAATCATGTATTATACTCTCTATGTAAAAATTAAGCGGATACAACAAATAGGAGAAGACAAAACGATGAGCGAACTTGAAAGAGTAGAGACTGGTTTAGGTGAAGAATGTGGTGTATTCGGTGCCTATGATATGGATGGTGGCGATGTTGCGCCGTCAGTGTACTATGGTTTGTTTGCCCTTCAGCACAGAGGGCAGGAAAGCTGCGGAATTGCAGTGACAGATACCTATGGCAAGCGGAAAGTTCATTTCAGAAAGGGACTAGGACTAGTCAATGAAGTATTCGATGAGGAAGAACTTGGCAAATTAAAGGGAAACCTTGGCGTCGGACATGTGCGGTATTCGACAGCAGGGGGAACTCGTGCGGAAAATGCACAGCCACTGGTTCTGAATTATGTGAAAGGTACATTGGTGATTGCCCATAATGGTAATCTGACGAATGCGATCGAGCTTCGTCATGAATTGGAATATACCGGAGCAATCTTCCAGACAACGATTGATTCGGAAGTGATTGCCTATCATATTGCAAGAGAGCGTCTGAAGGTTTCAAAGGCAGAGGATGCGGTCAGGAATGCAATGAAGAAAATTGAAGGCGCATATGCACTGGTTGTATCAAGCCCGCGTAAGATGATCGGAGCGAGAGATCCATTTGGTCTCAAACCACTCTGTATCGGCAAGCGAGATAATACCTGGTTCCTGGCATCGGAAAGCTGTGCCCTTGCAGCAGTTGGTGCAGACTTTATCCGTGACGTGGAACCGGGAGAGATTGTCAGCTTTACAAAGCATGGAGTATCTTCGGACAAAAGTATGCAGATTCCACTTGAAAAGCAGGCACGTTGTATTTTTGAGTACATTTATTTTGCACGTATGGACAGCGTAATCGACAACATCAATGTATATCATGCAAGGATTGTTGCAGGAAAGGCTCTTGCACAGTCTTATCCGGTAGAGGCTGATCTGGTTGTCGGTGTGCCGGATTCCGGACTGGTTGCGGCAAAAGGATATTCGGAATATTCCGGAATCCCTTACGGTATGGCATTCCACAAGAACAGTTATGTAGGAAGAACCTTTATCAAGCCGAAACAGAGTCAGAGAGAGTCCAGTGTGAAGATCAAACTGAATGTTATTGAAGAGGTTGTACGGGGCAAGCGTATTGTTATGGTAGATGATTCCATCGTCCGTGGAACGACCTGTGCAAATATCATCAAGATGCTCAAAAAAGCAGGAGCAAAAGAAGTTCATGTAAGAATCAGTTCGCCACCGTTTTTACATCCTTGTTATTTTGGTACAGATGTACCGTCGAATGATCAGCTCATTGCTCATTCACATACAACGGAGCAGATCCGTGAAATGATCGGAGCAGATTCTCTTGGATATATGGAAATAGATAAGCTGAAAGACATGGTTGGAGATCTTGGATACTGCGATGCATGTTTTACAGGAAATTACCCGATGCGCGTTCCGGGAAAAGATATTTCCCACGCGTTTGAGTCAGAAGAATAGGGAGGATAAGACTATGGGATACGACAAGTATGTAAGTCCGCTTTCAGAGCGGTATGCCAGCAAGGAGATGCAGTATATTTTTTCTCCGGACATGAAATTTAAGACATGGAGAAAACTCTGGATCGCACTTGCAGAGACAGAAAAAGAGCTGGGGCTCAATATTACAGATGAACAGATCGCAGAACTGAAAGAGCATGCAGAGGATATCAATTACGATGTCGCAAAAGCGCGTGAAAAAGTAGTGCGCCATGATGTGATGTCTCATGTATATGCATATGGACAGCAGTGCCCGAAAGCAAAAGGGATCATTCATCTGGGAGCAACTTCCTGTTATGTAGGTGATAATACCGATATCATTATCATGGCAGAGGCTCTGAAACTTGTTAAGAAAAAGCTGGTTAATGTTCTGGATGAACTTTCAAAGTTCGCAGATCGGTATAAAGATCTTCCGACACTTGCATTTACTCATTTCCAGCCAGCACAGCCGACAACGGTTGGAAAGAGAGCAACTCTGTGGATGCAGGAATTTTCTATGGATCTTGCAGATCTTGATTATGTGCTTGGAAGCCTGAAACTTCTTGGATCAAAAGGAACAACCGGTACACAGGCAAGCTTCCTGGAACTGTTTGAGGGAGATCAGGAGACCATTGATAAGATCGATCCAATGATTGCTAAGAAGATGGGATTTGAAGCATGCTATCCGGTATCCGGACAGACCTATTCCCGTAAAGTGGATACAAGAGTTGTGAATGTTCTTGCCGGAATTGCAGCAAGTGCACACAAATTCTCCAATGACATCCGTCTTCTCCAGCATCTGAAAGAAGTGGAAGAGCCGTTTGAAAAGACACAGATCGGATCTTCTGCAATGGCATATAAGAGAAATCCAATGAGAAGCGAACGAATCGCATCTCTGTCCCGTTACGTGATGATTGATGCACTGAACCCGGCGATCACTTCTGCTACACAGTGGTTTGAACGTACTCTGGATGACTCTGCGAACAAGCGCCTGAGTGTACCGGAAGGTTTTCTTGCGATTGACGGTATTCTGGATCTGTGCCTGAATGTCGTTGACGGACTGGTTGTATATCCAAAAGTAATTGAAAAACGTCTGATGTCTGAACTTCCGTTCATGGCAACAGAGAATATTATGATGGATGCAGTAAAAGCTGGTGGAGACCGTCAGGAACTGCATGAAAGAATCCGTGAACTTTCGATGGAAGCAGGAAAGAATGTTAAAGAAAAAGGTCTGGACAACAACCTTCTTGAACTGATCGCGTCAGATGATGCATTTAATCTGAGTCTGGAAGATCTTCAGAAAACAATGGATCCATCCAAATATGTAGGACGTTCCAAAGAACAGGTCGAAGCATTCCTTAAGAATGTGATCCGGCCGATCCTGGATGAAAATAAAGAGCTGCTTGGTGTAAAAGCAGAGATCAATGTATAGAATAACTGAATAAACAGAATGGAAGAGCAGGAAGCAGATTTCCGGGTAAGACGGAAGATTGCTCCCTGCTTTTTATTTATGTTTCATGGTCTGAAAATAACTTCTTTGAAATATCAATATAGTAAAGAATTAATGCGTTCATCTGAAAGAATCTATAAATCCCATGGAAATGCATAGATATTAAATCGTCATTAATTAGACAATTTGACGAAAAATATGAAAACTGAGTTTTTGACAAACACAGAAAAGCGCGAAAAAACGCACTTATTTAGAGCAAATTTATTATGTTATCGTAATAACATGGTGATAATACACAAAAAATAAATAAGTTAACTGAAAATATTGCATAAAAACTATAAATAGGTTATTATAGATTCAACAGATAAAAACTATAAGGGATGTCTATTAAAAAGGAGGGTTACCGTATGAGTATTAACGATTTAGTATTAAAGGTAAATGATGTCCTAACAGGATCGGTGCTGATCATAGCACTTGTAGGTATTGGCTTGCTGTTCACATTTAAGCTTGGATTTATTCAGATCCGTGGTTTTAAAGATGGATGGAACAGAACTTTTGGCGGACTTTTTAGCAAGAAAGGGGATGCCGGAAAAGACGGAATGTCTTCTTTCCAAGCACTTGCAACAGCGATTGCTGCTCAGGTTGGTACCGGTAATATCGCCGGAGCTGCAACTGCAATTGCAGTCGGTGGTCCGGGAGCAATCTTCTGGATGTGGATCAGCGCATTCCTCGGAATGTCAACGATCTTCGCAGAAGCGGTTATGGCTCAGAAGTTCAAGCAGGTCAGTGATGACGGAACCGTAACCGGTGGTCCGGTATATTACATTCGAGGAGCATTTAAAGGAACGTTCGGAAAAGTTCTGGCAGCTATTTTTGCAGTCCTGATTATCTTTGCACTTGGATTCATGGGCAATGCAGTTCAGTCTAACTCAATCGCAGCATCATGGAACACTGCATTCGGAATTCCGAAGATTGCAATGGGTATTTTTGTAGCAGTTGTTTCTCTGTTTGTATTCACGGGTGGTATGAAGCGAATCGCAAAAGTTACTGAACTGATCGTGCCGATCATGGCAGCATTTTATATAGTAGGTTCTTTGATCGTAATTTTTGCAAACGTTACAGCAATCCCGGCAGCATTCCATGACATTATTGTCGGTGCGTTTAAACCGGCAGCAGTAGCAGGTGGTGCAATGGGCGCAACCTTGAAGCTTGCAGTACAGAAAGGTGTGGCAAGAGGTCTCTTCTCCAATGAAGCTGGTATGGGTTCTACACCACACGCACATGCAGTAGCAAAAGTAAAACATCCGGTTGAACAGGGCTTTGTAGCTATGATCGGTGTGTTCATTGATACATTCGTAATTCTTAACCTGACAGCACTTGTTATTATCACAACCGGTTCAAGAACGACTGGTCTTACAGGTGCACAGCTGAGCCAGTATGCTTTCTCTACATTATATGGTAAGTTCGGTGAGATCTTTATCGCGATCTGTATGTTATTCTTCGCATTCTCAACGATCATCGGATGGTATTTCTTCGGTGAAGCAAACATCCGTTACCTGTTTGGAGCAAAAGCTGTTAAAATTTACTCAATCATTGTATGTATCTGCGTAGCACTTGGATCACTTCAGGAAGTAGAACTTGTATGGAATATGGCAGACTGCTTTAACAGTATGATGGTTATCCCGAATGCGATTGCACTGGTAGCACTCAGTGGTCTTGTTAAGAAGACGCATGACGATTACTATAATAATTTCCTGCCAAATCAGAAAAAAGGCAAATAGATAATTTGTATAATAACTGAAAAATAGTTATAGAAAAAAACAATAAGAAATATACAAAAAAATCTATAAAAAGACTAGCATTTTGCATAAATGTGTGCTATAGTAATCATGTCAGCAAGAAAGATGCTGTAAAATGTATAAAAAATGCAGTCAATTAGATAGTAGGTTGATATTTCCTGCGAGAGAATCATTTATAAAGATATTTGATAAATGGTCGCCGAAGATGCAAACCGTAGAGCAGTAAAGCTCGTTGAATGGTGAAACTTTCAGGCAAAAGGATCGGGAAAGGTACTACACTCTGAATCCGGAATTGCCGAATTTACAAGGAGACAGAAAGGACGTTTAAAACAGAGAAGTTGTTTTGGCGTCCTTTTTTGATACCAGATATATGTTAAAAAAATATCTGGAGTATTTCAGACACAGGGAGCCAAAAAAGACCGCATAAACGGACAGGGGACGAAAGGAAGAAGCGGCTATGAATACTGGATTTATGATTATCACAAATAATCCACTGGTAAAAGAAAAACTGGGGGAAGATTATCATGTGGAATACGAAGAACTTTCTTATGAGGACACACTTAAAAAAGTTCAGAAGATGATCTTCCAGGGATACCGGCTTTTGACACATCCGCTGTCCGGAAGCGTAAAACCGAATGAGACTCCATATAAGTCGGTTATGCTCTCAGAAACGCCGGAAGGTCTGGATGCACAGGCGATGCAGATCATTGCAAGCGCCATTCAGGCGTGCGGTAAATTTCAGTTTAAGTCTGATCTTTATAAACCTCAGGTTTATGCAGACTTTCAGCTTGTAGATTACACATTGATCTCAAGCGCTCTGCCGTCAGCGGAAAGCTGGCGCTAAAAAAAGGCTGTAGAAGTACATGCGGTTTAGTGTACTTTTGAGCATACAACAAACACATTCAAAAAAGGAGGGAATTTACAGTGAAATTAGAAGTAGGTCACATTTTTATTAACGACATTCAGTTCGCATCTGAATCAAAGATCGAAAATGGTGTTCTGTATGTTGACGAAGAAGCTGTAAAGGCAATCGTTCTTGAGGACGAAAAAATCAAAGATGTTAAATTTGATATCGCAAAACCAGGTGAAAGCGTTCGTATCACTCCGGTTAAAGATGTTATTGAACCACGTGTTAAAGTTGAAGGAAGAGGGGGAGTCTTCCCAGGCGTTATCGCAAAAGTTGACACTGTAGGTAGTGGTAAGACATATGCATTAAAAGGAATGGCTGTTGTAACAGCTGGTAAGATCGTGGGATTCCAGGAAGGTATCATTGATATGTCTGGCCCGGGTGCAGAATATACACCATTCTCTAAACTTAACAACTTAGTAGTTGTTTGCGAACCAGTTGAAGGAATCAAACAGCATGAATATGAAAAAGCTGTTCGTCTTGCTGGATTCAGAGTAGCAGTTTACCTTGGAGAACTTGCTCGTGAACTCACACCAGACGAGACAAAGACATATGAGACATACGGAATCATGGAAGGAAAAGAAAAATTCCCGAACCTTCCGAGAGTTGCTTATGTACAGATGCTTCAGAGCCAGGGACTTCTCCATGACACATATGTATACGGTGTTGATGCTAAGAGAACACTCTCTACAATCATGAACCCGACAGAAGTTATGGACGGAGCTATCGTATCTGGTAACTGTGTATCCGCTTGCGATAAGAACCCAACATATGTTCATGAAAACAACCCGGTTGTACATGACCTGTTCGAAGAACACGGAAAAACAATCAACTTCGTTTGTCAGATTCTTACAAACGAAAACGTATACCTTGCTGATAAGATGCGTTCATCTGACTGGACAGCTAAGATGTGCCGTCTGTTAGACCTTGATGCAGTTATCGTATCTCAGGAAGGATTCGGTAACCCGGATACTGACCTTATCATGAACTGCAAGAAGATCGAAGCTGAAGGCGTTAAGACTGTAATCATTACAGACGAATATGCCGGACGTGACGGAAAATCTCAGTCACTGGCAGATGCTGATCCGGCTGCAGACGCAGTTGTAACCGGTGGAAATGCTAACCAGGTAATCGTACTTCCTAAGATGGATAAAGTAATCGGAACAGAAGATTTTGTTACAACCATTGCTGGTGGTAATGAACATTCTCGTCGTGAAGATGGAACAATCGAAGTTGAAATTCAGGCCATTACCGGTGCTACAAATGAAACCGGATTTGGATATCTGAGTGCACGCTAGGAATGGAGGACGTAAAGATAATGAGTAAAATTAAAGTTGTACATTATATCAATCAGTTCTTCGCTCAGATTGGTGGAGAAGAAAAAGCTGATTATCCTGCTGAACTTCGCGTAGGCGAAATCGTTGGACCTGGACAGGCTCTGACACAGCAGTTTGGAGAAGAAGCAGAGATCGTAGCTACAATCGTTTGCGGTGACTCTTACTTCAATGAAAACCTTGACAAAGCAAAAGCTGATATTCTTGAAATGGTTAAGAGCCAGAATCCTGATATCTTCATCGCTGGACCTGCTTTCAATGCTGGACGTTACGGTGTTGCATGCGGAACTATCTGTGATGCAGTACAGGAAGAACTCGGAATCCCGGCAGTAACTGGTATGTACGTTGAAAACCCAGGTGCTGATATGTTCAAGAACAAAGTTTACACAGTATCTACAAAGAACAGTGCAGCTGGTATGAGAGACGCAGTTAAGAAACTTGCTCCTCTTGCTCTTAAGATCGCTAAAGGCGAAAAAATCGGTGCTTCTTGCCAGGAAGGTTACATGCCGAACGGAGTTCGTGTAAACTTCTTCGAAAAAGAACGTGGATCTAAGAGAGCTGTTAAGATGCTCCTTAAGAAACTGGCAGACAAGCCGTTTGAGACAGAGTATCCAATGCCAACATTCGACCGTGTTGATCCACAGCCAGCTATCAAAGATCTTAGCAAGGCTACAATCGCACTTTGTACTTCAGGTGGAATCGTTCCGAAAGGAAATCCGGACCACATCGAAAGTTCAAATGCCTCACATTACGGAGAATATGACATCACAGGTGTTATGGATCTTACAGAAGAGACATACGAAACAGCTCATGGTGGATATGACCCGGTATATGCAAACGAAGATCCAGACCGTGTACTTCCTGTAGACGTTATGCGTGAATTCGAAAAAGAAGGCGTTATCGGAAAACTTCACAACAAATTCTATACAACGGTTGGTAACGGTACAGCCGTAGCTTCTGCAAAAGCTTTCGCTGAGGAATATGCTCAGAAACTTATAGCAGACGGTGTTGACGCAGTTATCATGACCTCTACTTGAGGTACCTGTACACGTTGCGGTGCAACAATGGTAAAAGCAATTGAAGCAGCTGGACTCCCGGTAGTTCATATGTGTACAGTAACTCCGATTTCCATGACAGTTGGTGCGAACAGAATCGTTCCTACGATTGCTATTCCTCATCCACTTGGAAATCCGGCTCTTGAAAAAGATGAAGAGTATGCTCTTCGTAAGGGTCTTGTTGAAAAAGCTCTGAAAGCTCTTACAACAGAAGTAGACGGACAGACAATCTTTGACAACTAAATCATAGTTAGAAGGTCATGTAATTTTATTAAAAAAGGAGAGAACGTTATGAGCAAAGTTTATGACGTGATCGTCCTGGGTGCGGGACCTGCAGGCTTAGCTGCAGGTCTGTACGCAGGAAGAAGCCGTCTTTCAACACTGGTTATTGAGAAAGGTAAAGATGGCGGACAGATCGCAATCACAGATGACATCGAAAATTATCCTGGACAGATCGTAGAAGGGGAAAGCGGTCCTTCTCTTATCGCAAGAATGACACAGCAGTGTGAAAAATTCGGCGTTGAGAGAGCCTCAGATGTAATTAACGAAGTACACCTGGACGGCGATATCAAAGTACTGAAGAGTGCGAAGGCTGAATATCAGTCAAAGACGGTTATCATCGCAACCGGAGCTTTTGCAAGACCGATCGGATGCAAAGGCGAAAAAGAGTTCATGGGCAAGGGCGTTTCTTACTGCGCTACCTGTGATGCAAACTTCTTTGAAGATTTTGAAGTATACGTAGTAGGTGGAGGAGATTCTGCTGTAGAAGAAGCTATGTACCTTACAAAATTTGCAAGAAAAGTTACCATTATTCACAGACGTGATGAGCTTCGTGCAGCAAAATCCATCCAGGAAAAAGCTTTCAAGAACGAAAAACTTCACTTTATGTGGGATACGGTTGTAGAAGAAGTTGGCGGTGACGGAATCCTTTCTGAGATGACTGTTAAAAATGTGAAAACAGGTGAACTCACTAAGATCGTAGCTGATGAAGATGACGGAATGTTTGGTGTATTCGGATTTATCGGAACACTTCCAAACTCAAAGATCTATGAAGGAACAGGCCTTGAGATGGATGAAAGAGGATATATTCCGACAGATGCAGATATGCACACTAATATCCCAGGCGTATTCGCAGCAGGCGATATCCGCGTTAAGAGCTTAAGACAGGTTGTTACAGCTGCAGCTGATGGAGCAATCGCAGCTACACAGGCAGAAAAGTATATTAACGAATTAAAATAATAAACACTTTTTAATAGAGTGAGGAGGACATTTGACATGTTAGAAGTAGATAAGAAAACATTCGAAGACGAAGTCTTAAAAGCAGAAGGTTATGTATTCGTAGATTTCTTTGGTGATGGATGTGTTCCGTGCCAGGCTCTGATGCCGTTCGTACACGAAATGGCAGATAAATACGGAGATAAGATCAAATTCACATCTCTGAATACAACAAAAGCTCGTCGTCTTGCTATCGGACAGAAGATCCTTGGACTTCCGGTTATGGCTATTTACAAAGATGGCGAAAAAGTTGAAGAAGTAGTAAAAGACGATGCTACACAGGAAAGCATCGAAGCAATGATTAAGAAATATATCTAATCATTATTTAATTAGGTGAGCCGCGCACAGCCGGCAGAGATCCGGCTGTGTGCTCACAATATATAATCGCGTAAAGCGTGTAAAACTATTATCAAAACAAAATTTTAAAAGAAAGGAAGGAGGAAAAGACATCATGGCAATTTTAAAAGATAAAAAAGTTGTTATTATCGGTGACCGTGACGGTGTACCGGGACCAGCAATCGCAGAATGCGTTAAGACAGCTGGCGGAGATGTAGTTTTTTCTTCAACAGAATGTTTCGTCTGAACTAGCGCAGGCGCAATGGATCTGGAGAATCAGAAAAGGGTAAAAGAATTTGCTGAGGAGTACGGCCCGGAAAACGTAGTCGTAATCGTAGGCGCAGCTGAAGGAGAAGCAGCAGGACTTGCTGCAGAAACCGTTACAGCAGGAGACCCGACATTCGCAGGTCCGTTGACAGGGGTCCAGCTTGGACTCACAACTTATCACGTATGTGAACCAGAGTTAAAAAAAGAATTTGACCCGGCTGTTTACGATGAACAGGTAGGCATGATGGAAATGGTCCTTGATGTTGATGATATCGTAGACGAAATGTCAGCAATCCGCAACGAATATTGCAAATACCTCTAAGATAAAGAGGGATTTATCCTTCGAAGCGGAATATCTGAGATAGAGGTACAGGCGGCAGGATTCTTCCTGTCGCCTGTTTTATTGCCAGGCATATCGGGAATATGCTGGTATTGCATTAGTGAATTGCCTAGCATCTCGGAAGCGTGCCAGTGATGCGCTTCTGATAAAAGCTTGTTTAGCGCATTCTGCCCAAAATCTTTTAAATCAGGACAGGTAGATTATACGCGCATATCACGGAGAAATGAATGATGGTGACACTCGTAAAAAGAGAATGTCAGGAAAGGTGGAAACCAGCGATGAACAGTGTAATTAAAGGAGCAGGATATGTACTCGTACATACCCCGGAAATGGTAGTTTACAACGGAACAACACAGACAACAGAAAGAGTTGTTAATCCGGAATCAGAATATTTAAAAGAACTTAGAGATCATCTTCGGTCATATGATACATGTGTAAATTATTGGCCGAATCAGGTATATATCGGAAATGCAACACCGGACGACCTTGCCCAGGTTGAATTTCCTTACTACGATAAAGTAAAAGAAGGTGCAGAGCGTTACGGAAAATACGGTGAGATCATGCCGGAAGACGAATTCCTTCTTTTAGCTCAGGCATGCGACATGTTCGAAGTTGTTATGCTTGAAAAAGGATTTGTAGCAGCTACAAAAGAAAAATTTGCAGCAGATCCGATCATCACAGATGATATCGTAGAAAAAGTAATCGAGGGATTTGAAATCTCAGAAATCGAACACTTTGTAAATGAAGAGCATGCTGAAGGTCTGTATCATGAAAACAAACTGGTAGGCTGTGTAAAGAGAGCGCATGACATTGATGCAAACCTTTCAGCACATGTTATGCATGAAAACATTATGAGTAAGGCATCCAGTGTGCTCGCCCTCCTCTATGGTGTAAGAAACGCAGGAATCGAAAAGACAGACGTTGAGTATGTCATCGACTGTGCAGAAGAAGCTTGTGGTGATATGAACCAGCGTGGCGGTGGTAACTTCGCAAAAGCAGCAGCTGAAGTTGCAGGACTTTTGAACGCAACAGGTTCTGACTCACGTGGATTCTGTGCCGGACCATCTCACGCACTGATCGAAGCAGCAGCTCTCGTAAAATCAGGCGCATACAAATGTGTAGCTGTAACAGCTGGTGGTTGTACAGCAAAACTTGGTATGAACGGTAAAGACCATGTAAAGAAAGGTCTTCCGATCCTGGAAGACTGCCTTGGCGGATTCTGTGTAATCATCGCAGAAAACGATGGTGTAAACCCGGAAATCAACCTGGATATCCTTGGACGCCATACAGTAGGAACAGGAAGTGCTCCGCAGAACGTAATCGGAAGCCTTGTAGCTGATCCACTGGAAAGAGCAGGACTTAAGATCACAGATATCGATAAATTCTCTCCGGAAATGCAGAACCCGGATATCACAAAACCGGCAGGAGCCGGAGATGTACCGCTTGCTAACTACAAGATGATCGCAGCTCTCGCAGTTAAGAGAGGCGAACTTGACAGAAAAGAACTTGCAAGCTTCGCAGGAGAACACGGACTGACAGGATGGGCTCCGACTCAGGGACATATTCCTTCAGGTGTACCGTACATCGGATTTGCAAGAGAAGATATCCTTGCTGGAAAGATCAATAAAGTCATGATCATCGGAAAAGGAAGTCTGTTCCTTGGACGTATGACCAACCTCTTCGATGGTGTATCTTTCGTAATCCAGGCAAATACCGGTGCAGAAGATAACAGTGGTGTATCAGAAGAAGAAGTAAAAGGACTGATTGCAAAAGCAATGAAAGATTTTGCAGCATCACTCATGGCAACAGAAGAATAAGAAAGGTGGACAAACAAAATGGCAAATAGTATTGAAAGAATGATTGCCGACACCTTTATGGAGATGGCGCAGGGACTGGAGACAGGAAGCTTCGGAAAGCGCCCGAAAGTTGCACTGACCGGAATGGGAAGCGAACATGGAGAAGAAAACTCTATGGCAGCGGCAATTGAAGCGGCAAAAGACGGAATTGATGTATATTATATCGGAACATTAGAAGCAGAAGGCGTTACAACTGTTAAAGTGGCTAACGATGAAGAAGGTCATGATAAGATGGAAGAAATGCTGAAGAATGGAGAAGTAGATGCAGCAGTAACCATGCACTTCCCATTCCCGATCGGTGTATCTACAGTAGGACGCTGTGTAACACCGGCAACTGCAAAAGAAATGTTCATCGCTAATACAACAGGAACATCCAGCACAGACCGTATTGAAGGAATGATCAAAAATGCGATCTACGGAATCATCGCTGCAAAAGCTTGTGGCAAGAAGAATCCGACCGTTGGTATCCTGAATGTAGACGGTGCACGTCAGACAGAGAAAGCTCTGAAGAAACTGCAGGAGAACGGGTATCCGATCGAATTTGCAGAATCAGGAAGAGCAGATGGCGGATGCGTTATGAGAGGAAATGACGTCCTTCAGGCATCCCCGGACATCATGGTAACAGATTCCCTCACAGGAAATATCATGGTGAAAATGCTTTCTTCTTTCACAACAGGCGGAAGCTTTGAAGCTACAGGATTTGGATATGGACCAGGAATCGGAGAAGGATATGAACAGCTTGTCATGATCGTATCCAGAGCATCCGGAGCACCGGTTATCGCAAATGCAATCCGTTACGCAGCACAGCTGGTAAGAGGAAAAGTATTTGAAGTAGCGAAAGAAGAATTTGCAGCTGTTAAGAAAGCTGGATTAAAAGAAATCCTTGATGAGCACAAAGCTTCTCAGAAACCGGCAGCGGCTGAAGAAGAAGTAAAAGAGCCACCGAAGGAAGTCGTTACAGCACAGATTCCAGGTATTGAAGTTATGGATCTGGAAGACGCAGTTAAAGTACTGTGGAAACTCGGTATTTACGCAGAAAGCGGAATGGGATGCACCGGACCAATCATCCGTGTATCAGACGCAAACCTCGCAAAAGCTGAGGAAGAACTGAAAAAGAGCGGATATATTAACTAATAAAATCTGCCTTTTTATAAACACTCTCACTCTAATTCAGGAAGATGGGCTTTCCGGTCATAAGACCGGGAAGCCTTTTTCCTTGCGAAAAACTGTTTTTGCAGAAAGATTATACATTATTTGTCACAGATACTGTGAACGGTAATGATTGTACTGTTTTGTGTACGAAAAATTTTTGGTTGATTTTTAGAATAGGAAATAGTATCATGACAGTTATAAATCCGAAAAAGTGAGAGGGAGAAAGTCATGGATACGCAATTATTACTGAAAACGGCGATGCTTGCCGGTGAAATAATGCTGCGAAGCGGAGCGGAAACGTATCGTGTGGAAGATACCATGCATCATATACTGAAGACGGCGGATCACATCGAGATGGCAGAAGTTCTGGTGATCATGACCGGAATTTCCGCGACGATCAAACTGGAGAACGAAAAGGCAGTTACTGTTACAAAAAGAGTAGAAGAACGGGATACCAATCTAAAGCTCGTCGTAGATGTTAATGAGATTTCCAGGCAGTATTGTGGAGATGATCTGACACTAGAGCAGGCATATGAGAAGCTTTCGACGTTAAAACAGTTCGAGTTCAGCCGCAAGACAACTAACCTGGCAATGATGGGGGTTGGTGTGGGATTTACAATTTTTTTTGGTGGATCCATTGCAGATACCGGGGCGGCCATCGTTGTAGGACTTTTTCTTGTTGCCTTTGTATCAGCGGGACAGGATCTGAAATTTCACCCATTTATTCAGGATATTTTCGCAGGATTTGGTGTTGCGTTTGCCTGCTGCCTTCTAAAAGAAGGTCTGGGTGATCAGATGAATATGGATACTGTTATGATAGGAAGTTTCATGCCTCTTGTACCGGGAATGGCAATCACCAATGCTGTCAGGGATACCTTGCGGGGGGATTATCTTTCCGGTGGTGCAAGAGTGATGGAAGCTTTCTTAAAAGCACTTGGGATTGCAATTGGAATTGGTATTGGGCTGGCGCTTTGCACAAAGATTTTTTAGCAGGAAGGAGAGCAAAAAATGAACAGTACTGTTTTTGAAATGATCATCCGGGTATTTGGAGCGTTTTTGTCTATTTACAGTTTTGCGGTTCTCCTTCAGGTTCCGCGCCGCTTTGTTCTTCAGGCTGGTATTGTAGGAGCAATTGGTGGATTTGTTTATCTGCTTGCAATACATTTTGGCAGAGGAGATATGATGGCATCTTTATATTCAGCAGTTGCAGCTGCAGTTGTTTCGCATATTTTTGCGAGAGTTTATAAGACACCGGTTACGTTGTTTCTGATTGCCGGGGTTCTTCCGACTGTTCCCGGAAACGGGATGTACCAGACGGTTCATTATCTGATCGACGGGAACGAGGCGATGTCCGAATTTTATCTGATCCAGACATTGGAGATCGCAGGCGTGATCTCTCTTGCAATTTTTGTCGTGGATACCTTTTTCCAGGCTTTTCAGAAGAGTGAGTGGAAGCAGAATTCCATGAAGTATGTCCGAAAGATCGTTCCTGGAGCTGAGGAACCGCAAAATACAGAAAAACGGGAAAAATAGTGGCTTCGGAATGCTTGAAGTAAAAAAGGGAATGTGTTAGTATTATAAAGATGAACATATATTAGAATGTCATAGAGAACTGTGAATAGTCTATTTTCACAGTGAAAATAAAACAGAAGTTAAAGAGAGGAACACTAAAATGAAAAAAGTCAGAACAAGATTTGCACCGAGTCCGACAGGTAGAATGCATGTCGGTAATTTGCGTACTGCATTATATGCATACCTGATCGCAAAACATGAAGGCGGAGATTTTATGCTCCGTATTGAAGATACAGATCAGGAAAGATATGTAGAAGGTGCATTGGATATTATTTACAGAACACTGGAGAAGACAGGCCTTGTTCATGATGAAGGCCCAGATAAAGATGGCGGTGTCGGACCATACGTTCAGAGTGAAAGACAGGCTTCAGGAATTTACATGAAGTATGCTAAGCAGTTAATTGAACAGGGAGATGCATACTACTGTTTCTGTGATAAAGAACGTCTGGAATCTTTGAAGACTTCTGTATCAGAGGATGGAACACAGATTGTGAATTATGACAAGCATTGTCTGCATCTGAGTAAAGAAGAGATAGAAGCAAACCTTGCAGCCGGAAAGCCATATGTTGTCCGTATCAATATGCCGACAGAGGGAACCACAACTTTCCATGATGAAATTTATGGAGATATTACCGTTCCGAATGAGGAACTGGATGATATGATCCTGATCAAATCAGACGGATATCCGACCTATAATTTTGCGAACGTTATTGATGATCATTTGATGAATATTACACACGTTGTCCGAGGAAATGAATATCTTTCTTCAGCACCGAAGTACAACCGTCTTTACGAAGCATTTGGATGGGAAGTACCGGTCTATGTACATTGCCCGCTGATTACAGATGAGAACCACAAAAAGCTCAGCAAGAGATGTGGACATTCTTCTTACGAAGATCTTCTGGATCAGGGATTTGTAAGTGAAGCAATTGTAAATTATGTGGCACTTCTTGGATGGTGTCCGCAGGATAACAGAGAGATCTTCTCACTGCCGGAACTTGTTGAAGCATTTGACTATCATCATATGAGCAAATCACCGGCTGTATTTGATATCAATAAGCTGAAGTGGATGAACGGAGAATATCTGAAGGCTATGGATTTTGATAAATTCTATGAACTTGCAGAGCCGTATATCAAGAAAGTGATCACAAAGGATTATGATCTGAAAAAGATTGCGTCTCTGATCAAGAGCCGTATCGAAATCCTTCCGGATATCAAAGACCAGATTGATTTCTTTGAAGCTGTTCCGGAATATGATACTGCAATGTATTGCCATAAGAAGATGAAGACTAACGAAGAGACTTCTCTGGAAGTATTAAAAGAAATTCTTCCAAGACTGGAAGCATGGGATGATTACAGTAATGACGCATTATTCGGGCTGCTGAAGGGATTTGCAGAAGAAAAAGGTTATAAGAACGGATATGTGATGTGGCCGGTAAGAACTGCAGTTTCAGGAAAGCAGAATACTCCGGGTGGAGCGACTGAGATCATGGAAGTTCTTGGTAAGGCAGAATCTGTAGAAAGAATCAAGAATGCAATAGAATTATTAAGCAGATAATATACAGATATAAAAGTATGCATGGGGGACGGATTTCTTTTTTCGCGTAATGCGGAAGAGGAATCCGTTCTGTTGTATTACATATGAGAAGGGGAGTTCATGAAACTAAACAGAGGACAGGATGAAGCGATAAAGCACGGGAATGGACCGTGTATGGTGCTGGCACCTCCGGGTTCGGGAAAGACGCTTATTGTCACAGAACGTACCCGTTATCTGATCGAGGAGAGTGGAGTACGCCCGGATCAGATTCTTGTAATTACTTTTACAAGATATGCAGCACGTGAAATGAAAGAACGTTTTGAAAGGCTGACTGCCGGAAAAAATTATCCGGTAACGTTTGGAACCTTTCACAGTATTTTTTATGGGATTCTAAAATGTGCCTATGGGATTGGTGCGAATAATCTGATGTCTGAAAAAGAGTCCTCTGTACTTTTACAGGAGGTCTTAGACCAGACCAATATCGAATCAACACCTGAAGTAGAAGATGAAGAGGAACTGGTGAGAGAACTTCTGCGGGAAGTCGGCATGGTAAAGAACGGACTTTGTCATCTGAAAGATTTTCACAGTAAGTATCTTACACAAGATGAGTTTGCAGAAGTGTTCCGCAGCTATGAGCATCAGAAAAAAGAACTGAAAAAATTTGATTTTGATGATATGCTGGTACAGTGTTATGCACTTTTCCGGAAAAAGCCGGAGATTCTGCAAGGATGGCAGAAGCGTTTCCAGTATATCCTGATCGATGAATTCCAGGATATCAACCGTGTGCAGTATGAAGTGATCCGGATGCTTGCAGCACCGAGGTACAATTTGTTTGTAGTCGGGGATGATGATCAGTCCATTTATGGATTTCGTGGAGCAAAGCCGGAGCTGATGCTTTATATGAAGCAGGAATTCCCGTCACTTCGGACCATTTCGCTGACGGTGAATTATCGTTCTACCGAATTTATTACCGGAGCAGCGGCAAGAGTGATTTTGCATAATGATACCCGTTTTTACAAGCGTGTACAGTCATTTCGGGGAAGAGGACAGAATGTTCATGTGCAGGAAGTCCTGGATGAACAGGAAGAGGCGCAGTATGTAACGGAAGAGATCCAGAAAAAACTGGATCAGGGAATAAAGCCGGGAGAAATTGCTGTGCTTTTCCGGGCAGCAGTCCAGGCGCGAATGATTTCGGAAATATTAAGCGAACACCGTATCCCGTTTGAAATGCGAGATTATGTGACCAATTTTTACAGGCATTTTATTGTAAAAGATATGATGGCATATCTGCAGTTGGCAGCAGGAAAGCGGGACAGGTCACTTTTCCTGACGATCTGTAACCGACCGCTCAGGTATCTGGCACGGAACAGTATGGAGAACCGGCAGGTAAATTTTGAGGATCTGCGTAAATTTTATTGCGATAAGGACTGGATGCTGGATATTATTGACCAGTTTGATGTGGATGTCCGTATGATGAAGAATATGGCACCTTATGCGGCAATCCAGTATATCCGAAAAAAGATCGGATATGATGATTTCCTGAAAGAATATGCCGAAAAACATCAGATTTCGTGGAAGCAGCTGATGGATGTGATGGCAGAGCTTGAGGAGAGGAGTAAAAACTTCAAATCCTATGATGAATGGGAAATCCATATTGCAAAATATACGCAGGAGCTGGAAGAACAGCAGGCAAAGGCAAGGAAGATCAAAGGAGAGCGGGAGAATAAGGTACAGCTGATGACGATCCATTCAGCGAAAGGACTGGAATTTGAGGATGTATTTGTGATCCATGCCAATGAGGGTGAGATTCCGCATCAGAAGGCAGAAAAGAAAGACGAGATTGAAGAAGAGAGAAGACTTTTTTATGTAGCACTAACCCGTGCGAAGAATAATCTCTGTATTTCCTATATTACACAAAAAAACGGGAACAGTATCAAACCGTCCCGTTTTGTGGAAGAGCTTTTAGGTCAGAGAATAAAATAATTATTCTTCAATATCAAAGCCTTCAAATTCCTGTGTATCAAGCCATTCATCAAACTTATCCGCAGCGCGGTCATACTCATCATCATCTTCGATATTCTGAAGATCATGATCGGAGCCGCCTGTGGTATCACGGATAAAGCGATAGATCCATACGTCTCCGTCCTCATTTCCACCGTCTTCATCAAGCGGAAGAAGTGCAATGTATTCGGTAGAATCCATATTAAAAGTTGTGATAATGGCGCATTCGATTTCCACATCGTCATCAAGTGTCAGTGTGACAACATCGGATTCAAGCAGATTATGTTCCTTTTCCATTGTTCAGTTCTCCTTTCAATCTGATACTATCACTCTAACAGAGTATGGGGATATTTGCAAGGGGAAAAGTATTGACATTAGCGGTAAAAAAGATACAATAAAAGAAAGGTTTCAGGGAGGTTTATCTATATGAAGAAAAAGATTTTTTCTATCTTTCTTGTGATGGTTCTCTGTATTGGCATGACTGCAGGCTGTAAGAAGAATGTTGGGACAAGCCAGGACAATGCATTAGCAGAAGAGGACGATGACAGCAAGGAAGAGGCAAAAAGCTATCGTTTTGGATTTAGTTGTATTACCATGGAAAATCCATACTATATTACACTTGAGCAGGCACTGAGAGAAGCAGTCGAAGCACAGGGAAGTACGCTGGTGACAAAAGATCCGGCACTGAATGTAGACACCCAGATCGAGCAGATCCATCAGATGATCAAAGACGGACTGGATGCCATTTTTCTGTGTCCGGTATCAAGAGATGCGATCACACCTGCTCTGGAAGAGCTTAAGGAAGCCGATGTTAAGATCATCAATATTGATACGGAAGTTAAGGATACGGATTATATTGATGCCTTTATTGGTTCGGATAATAAAGCTGCCGGACAGCTTTGTGGAGAAGATCTGATACAGCAGAGTCCGGATGGTGGAAAGATTGTAATTCTTGAAGGTCTTACACAGAATTCTATTGTAGAGAGAATTACAGGCTTTGAGGAAGCAATTGCCGGAAAGGGATTTGAGATTGTAGGAAGAGCAGATGTCAGTGGAGATTTGAACGAGGCAAGAGAAGCAGCTAACAAGATTTTTGCAGAGAATAAGGATGTTACGGCAGTAATGTGCGGGAACGATCAGATTGCGCTTGGGGCACTGGTTGCAGCAAGAACAGCCGGTCTTACTGATGTAAAGATTTACGGGGTAGATGGTTCTCCGGATCTGAAAAAAGAACTTCAGAAGACGGATTCCCTGATTCGCGGAACAAGTGCGCAATCACCGATCAAACTCGGAAAAGAATCGGCCAAAATCGGTTTTGCTATTTTAAACGGGGATGAGTATGAAAAGACAACGTATCTGGATGTATGTTTTATTGATGCCTCGAATGTAGATATGTATGGAGTTGACGGATGGCAGTAACAGGGGGAACAGTGGATATGAAGACAGCAGTGGGATTTCCGTTTCCACAGGGATGTACTGTGGAAGGACAGACAGCGAATTTTTCGGTAGCAGTTCCGGAAGGACAGACATGTGAACTGATCATTTATAAAAAAGGTGCCAGGGCTTCAGCATTTTCACAGGAGATGCCATACTCTGATGTGGCAGGAAATCTGCACTTTCTCTCCGTGGTGCTGGAACAACCGGAAGATTATGAATATTGTTATAAAATCGGTGGAAAGATAGTTCCGGATCCATATGGAAAAGCATTTTCAGGCAGAGAACACTGGTCTGTGTCACAGGGAAAGGAAAAGAGAAAACTGCGTACCCGGATTGTAACAGATACATTTGACTGGGGAAAGTCGCAATTTCCGCATCTGAAAAAGGAAGATGTGATCGCCTACAGTCTTCATGTCCGTGGATTTACAAAACACAGTTCGTCCGGAGTCGCACACAAAGGAACGTTTGACGGAGTTACGGAGAAACTGCCCTATCTTCAAAAATTGGGGATTAACCAGATCCATCTGATGCCGGTTTATGAATTTGATGAGAATCAGAGGCATGTGAATTACTGGGGATATGGAAAAGCATATTTCTTTGCACCAAAAGCATCATATGCGGCAGGAGATCCGGTGAATGAGATGAAGTCACTTGTTCGTCAGATGCATCTTGCAGGGATTGAAGTTATTCTTGAGATGCCTTTCACAGAGGGAACTACGTTTTCTCTGATTTTAGATTGTCTGCGTTACTGGGTGATGCAGTATCATGTGGATGGATTTATTGTGAATCCATATATCTGCAATCCGGATGAACTTGCAAAGGATCCTGTGCTTGCGAAAAGTAAGATCCTCAAAAAAGAAGACGGATTCCAGAATGTGATGCGCCGTTTCTTAAAGGGAGATGAGGGCATGATCCGGGATGTGATCTGCCAGCTGAAGAATCAGGATACACAGCTGTATAATTATATTGCAAGCCACAACGGATTTACGCTCTGTGATGTAGTTTCCTATGATGGAAAGCACAACGAAGCAAATGGTGAGAATAATCTGGATGGTCCGGATTACAATTACAGCTGGAACTGTGGGGCAGAAGGGAACAGCCGGAAAAAGGCGGTTAACGAGTTGCGGAAGAATCAGATATTTAATGCGTTCTTTTTACTTTTATTTGCACAGGGAATGCCGTGTATCCTTTCCGGGGATGAATTTATGAATACCCAGAAAGGGAATAATAATGCATACTGTCAGGATAATCTGATATCATGGCTTGACTGGAACCAGCTTTCCAGACAGGAAGAATTATATACATTTGTATGTCGACTGATTGCACTTCGCAAAGCCTGTATGAAGCAGACAGCGAAAAAATCAGAAGACACGATGGGCAGAAGCGGAATCCCTCAGATTTCCTATCATGGGGAGGATGCGTGGCAGATGCCGGCAGGGCGTGCAAGCAGACAGCTTGGTGTGTTCTATCATGAAGAATGTACAGAGAAGGACTTTTATATTGCATATAATATGCACTGGCTTTCTCATTCATTTGCACTTCCTTCTCTTCCAAAAGGAATGGAATGGGTGTGCATAGCAGGGACAAAAGAAGGAGTCCTGGATGAAAAAGAAGCAGTTCCGGTAAAAGATAAGAAGGTTCAGCTGGAGGAGCGAACGATCAAAGTTTTTGTTGGAAGGCAGGCTAAAGAATGAAAATCTGGAAACATTTTTGCACCATAACACATCACAAATATCTGGTTATGAAGAACTGCTTTAAGGTAGGACTTTACAGACAGGGACTTTTGCATGATATGTCGAAGTACTCTCCGGCGGAGTTCTGGGTTGGGTGCAGGTATTTCCAGGGAAACCGGAGTCCGAATAACGCAGAAAGAGAAGAAAAGGGCTATTCTTCGGCATGGCTGCACCATAAAGGGCGCAATAAACATCATTATGAATATTGGATTGACTACGGACTGGAAGGGGAACCAATGCTTACCGGGATGAAGATGCCCAAAAAGTATGTGGTCGAGATGTTAATGGACCGGATCGCAGCATCCAAGATTTATATGAAAGATAAATACACGGATACGTCACCGCTTGAATATTATCTTCACGGTATTGCAGGGGACTGGATGCATAAGGATACCAGGGCACTTCTGGAAGAACTTCTCTATATGCTCGCGGCAGACGGGGAAGAGAAAACTTTTGATTATATCCGGAATACCGTGTTGAAAACGAGAGATTATTAGAAAAAGAGGATAAAAACATGGCAGATTTACCAAAGGATCCAATGATCCTTCTGAGTGTGGTTAATACAAAATTACGGGATTTTTATACAGATCTGGATACTCTTTGCCAGGAGATGCAGATTGAGAAAAAAGAACTGACAGAGAAACTGGCATCCATTGATTATGAATATGATGCAGGGCTGAACCAGTTTGTATAGAGAGGTTAATAACATATGAATAATATTGATTTTGATGCAATAGATCTTACCAAAGAAGCTCCGGTCACCGAGCCGGAGAGACAGTACTATTACATTGCCAAAGCGCGGAAGTATGTAAGCGAAAAAGCACAGGAGATCGGAAGAGATCTGACTTTTTGCGTGACGACTTTCGGTTGTCAGATGAACGCGGTAGTAGAGGTTTGATAAAATTGATATTATTTCATAAAGAAACCCCGGAAAGTCAACCGTTCCGGGGACTTTTTATCTGTATAATAATTTGTGCGATAAGCCATTTTTAAACACTATTTCGGTAATCTGCCTGTTTAGCACCACAATATGATCGATCACGGAATTCATAAATGCTTTCATGGATTCTTCATCCAATATTGCAAGACTTCTATAGTCTATAAACTCACCACTATTGATTTTGTGGATAATCAAAAACTGCGCAGCAGTTTTAATGAAGTCAATCTGGTTTACATTATTCGCTATTGCATCATTGTCGATATCTTTAATTTCATTTTCAATTTTCACCCTATCTATTTCTAGTTTGGATTTCATTTCAAGAAATTCTTTTTCGTCCATTGCATCATCATCGAAGAGGTATGCCTTTTTCAATCGCTCCAAAGCACGATCTGTTTTTTGGAGATTTTCTTTCAATTTATTCTTTTTGTTCTCGTTATCTTGACTTTCTTTTTCAATAGGAGATGATGCCCATATGTTGGTTGACCGTCCATATAATAAATCCATTGTTTCTTGCAAACTATCATCTGCTATTCCAGCTAAATCCGTAAACTGCATATGAGAGAGGATAAGCTGCTCTAATTCTTTTTTGTCTTTGAGCTTTTTCCGCTTTTGGGATATGTCTACCATAGCTGCTATATAATTTATCATAAATGGACCTATTTTAACTTCGCTCACATTTAAACTGTCACATATTGCCTTTTGACGCTTTCTTGTGCAAACATAATTAGATGGGCGAAAACCATCCAACCTACGTTCATCTTTTCTGCATACTTGATAATGCGCTCCGCACTTTCCACAAATAATAAGTCCAGAAAAAATATTGCACTGTTTTCTGATTGGAAACATATAGTTTGTGTTCTGTTTTTTATAGTTTTCATCCAGTCGCCTGTTTACTTCATCGAATATCGTGGGATCAATCAGTGGTGGAAACACATTTTTTATATAGACAACTTCTTCCTTTGCTTTTTTCTTCCCTCTTGCGCTATTCCGATAATTGTATCTATAGTCCCCTTTATTCATCGGATTCCGTAAAAAATCTCCTACTGTTTTAGAAGACCATTCGCCACCCCTCTTGGTTGGAATGCTGTGTTCGTTATTATATCTAGCAATTCGGAGAGTGCTATATCCCTCTAAATATCTGTGGTACATATCTATCCCGTATTGAGCTTCTTTCTTTGAATGCACCGGCATCTGCTTTTCTTCGTCCCAATCCCAGCCATACGGTACACGTGCGCCGTTCCATTGCCCGTTCTGCGCTCGCCCGATCATAACGTCTGTAACACGCTCAGATGTGAGCTTACGCTCCAATTCTGCAAACACTAGGATAATCTTAAGGATAGCTTCGCCAATTGCGCTAGAGGTATCAAATTGCTCGTTCAGCGAGATAAAGGTTACGTTGTTGTACTTGAAATCATCGTACATGAGAGAGAAGTCCACAAGGTTTCGTGAGATACGGTCAATTTTATACACGATCACATGAGATACTTGCCCTGACTTTACCTTTTCCATCATTCGTTCAAATGCTGGACGTTTGGTATTCTTTCCTGACTTTCCGGCATCCTCAAATACTTCAATCCGGTTTTTATTGATGTGTAGCACGTGCTCGCAGTAGTTTTTTAATTCCTTTTTTTGAAAAGGGAGAGAGTCCTTATCCACCTGATACCCGGTTGATACACGGACGTATAATGCTACAATTTTTTCTTTCTCTGACATAAAATATCGTCCTCCTTGTAAAAATGAGTATAAAAATAACAGCCAGCGAAGAACATTCGTTCCGCTTGCGTGGCTGCCTGGAAGATGATATACTAATTTTGTGAGAATTGGCATTATCTTCCAGATAGTGTCTATTGGCTCCGGTGTTGGTAGCGCCGGGGCTTTTTATTTACTGAATTATTATTTTCGTTTTTTCATCTCCAATCATGTTTTCGTGATATTCTAGCTCGATTGAAGCAGCGTTTTCTGGTACTGTGTAATAGGTTGAGAAAGTAACATTTCTTCCTGGAGATAAATTTGTATTTACGAAGTTAGAATCATCGGATAAATAAACTTGATCGCAAGTTGCATTATCGGCATAACAATCAAAATCATAAATACTTACATATTTATCGCCGGATGTTTTTACATTTTCAAAGGTAAAGTTCACCATGATGTATTTCATTCCATCTGCTGGAGCACTGTCATACTGTCCCCAATTAGTAAAAGCTGTATTTGCATTATTTATGGTTATTTTTAATCCTTTTATCTCAAAGGTTGATCCTACTTTAATATCTTCCTTTTGATTTTGCTCATCTTGTGAATTTTTTTTGGCAGAATCATTATCAGTTTTTTCTTGCGAAACGGTTCCTTGTGAAGCGTTCTTATTTGAATCTGTGTCGGAATCATTCGATGATAAATCACCGAAGCATATCATAAAATAGAACACAAGAAAGATAGTTAATATGACTCTGACTACTGTATTTCTTGGGCGCTTTGATATCCACAATAAAAATATACCTATAGGAGGAACACATATACACATAATAACTATAAACCATGTGCGCTCAAACACTTTTTGCTTTTGCGGTGGTTGATAGTAAGCATTTTGTTGTGAAAAATTCTGATTTGATTGTTGCTGATAGCCATAGCTGTAATTATAATTTGAATTTGGATTCGGCTCTGGTTTCCGATAACCATAATTCGGATCTTGTTGCAGTGGTGGTAACGGCGCACCACACGAACCGCAAAACCTTTGTCCGTCTGGATTCGGTGCATTGCATCTCGGACAATTCATAATTACCCCTCCTCTAAAAGTAATTTATATAATCGCGCTAGGCGGTTATATCACCATTTAGTTAATTCGTTGTATTGTTCGTAATTATCTTTTTCATCTTGTTCGCGTAATTCTGTGTTTCGTTTTAAAGCATTCCGCTCAAGTTGTTCTTCCCATTTCTTTTTCTCTTCATTGGAGCGTGAAACATCTGATATAAAATTAAAGATCGTATAAATTATTAGAATTATTAAAACTAACGGAAACAGAGCGGATGCTAAAAGCATTACAATAAATGTAGTAATCATTTTTCCGTATTATTTTATATAGCTCTCATTGTTTTTATATTTTTAAGGTTAGGAAACAATTCCGCAGATATTTCGAGAAAATAATCATACATATGATTTTTCATTTCAATCTTCTGAACATCTTCTTCAACAAAATCATTTCCAAGGATATGTCTCATTTCATGCAAGAACACTTCATGTTGCTTTTCATAGTTTAGCGATGCATCTATGAATATAGTGTAGGAATCATCCGCATTGTGCCGGACACATCCTGGAATGCCATATGACTTATCTAGCATTACCACGTTTATATAATATCCTTTGTAGTACAATCATTCCTCACCTTCCTCAATTTTACGCAATTCAGCAAGTTTCTTCGCGAAATCAACCAGTCTTTCTTTATCGACGGTGTTGTATACGTCAAAGAGAATCTTGTCATTGTTGTAGATTTCCTGTGCTGTTCGAGCTGTCTCTTCATCAATGTAGTATCCTTGATTGGTAATTTCTGTTTTGGTGTCTTCGCCATTCATAAGGTAATCCATTGCAACACCGAAGTATTCACATACGGCTTTTGCTGTCTTAGCGGAACATTCTGTTCCTTTCTTTTTCCACGTGTAAATCGTCGATTCGGATATGCCGGTATCTTTGCAAAACTTATAAATAGTTATTCCAGCATTGTTCAATAACTTTTCAAATATTTTGTACATAATATACCACCTTTTCAATAAAAAAATAAATACATCGAAAAAACGCAGTAAAAAGTGTTGACTACAACGATAAACCGTGATATAGTATGAACATACCACGGTAGAGCGCAGTAAAATAAAAAATATTGCGGTTTTGAGTATTTTGTTCTGACACACTAAATATATCACTAAACCGAGGTAAACACAAGTATAAATAACTATAAAAAGGAGGGATATTTTTGGCTAAAATGTACACCTGTGACGAAGTGGCAGAGCGATACAAAGTAAAAGTAATCACAGTATGGGATTGGATTCGTCAGCATAAATTGAATGCAATTAAGCTTGGAAGAGAGTACAGGATATCAGAGGAAGATCTTATTCAATTTGAGAATGAGCGAAAAACAATTCCGACAACTGACAAAAGTTAGAAAGGAGAGAAAATGAGCGAATTACAGATTACCGAGTACAAAAACGTTCGTGTACTCACAACACAGCAAATTGCGGAAGCGTATGGGACGGATAACAAAACAATTTCATACAACTTTAACCACAACAAGGACAGATATGTAGATGGAAAGCATTTTATCTGCCTAACGGGAGAAGAACTGAGAGCGTTTCGTGAAATTCACGATTTGCCTAGCAACCTTAATAAGATTTATCTTTGGACGGAAAAAGGAGCTTTCCTCCATGCAAAGTCACTCAACACAGATGTAGCGTGGGAAGTGTACGACAAACTGGTTGATAACTACTTTGAAAAATCAAAAGCAGTTCCAATGACAACTGATCAGAAGATTCAGTTACTTGCTCAGGGCAATGTAGAGCTGACAGAGAAAATTGACAAGGTAGATAAGGACTTGCAGGAGTTTAAAGAAGACATGCCATTGTTAGCACTGGAATGCCAGAGAATCACAAGAGCCAAGAATCAGAAAGTAGTTCCACTGATGGGTGGTAAGAGCGCACCGGCTTATAAGAACAAGAGCTTAATGCACAAGGTATACAGTGATGTAGACGCGCAGCTTAGAAGAGAGTTTGGTGTAAACACCTACAAGGCAATCAAACGAAATCAGTGTGATTTGGCTGTGAAGATTATTGAAGACTATGTTCTACCGATGTATCTAAAAGAAGAGATTGACGCTGAAAATGCTCAGATGTGTCTGGCGGTATAGGAGGCGTAATTTATATGGAAGAAAAACTGAAAAAGCTTGAATCTGAACTGAAAGCAATTGGAATCAATTCAGTGGATGAACTGAATGAAGCCATTAAAAAAGAAAAGTTGGATATTTCCCTTATGGTTGCACCAATTCCGGTAAAAGAAGCCATAGCCAGTTAGGAGTTGCCATGAGAAAGAGTAGAAAAATGTCACAGGAATTGGACGAAATACTCGGTTCAATCGTTGGAGCTGGCGGCTCTGTGCTGATTATTGCCGGGATGTGCATTCACAAATTGCTTTTTGGATAGGAGGTTTGGCTATGAGAGTATCAGAGATTGATAAGATGATCGCAACTCTTGAATCTTTGGAAAGAGTTGATAAGACAGCAGACTAACACAAGAGTATGGCAATTGCATATCTAAAGAATTTTGCAGATTGCCTGGATGATAAAGGCATAAAAAGCGTCCCGAAGCGGCAACTTCAAAGGACGCAAATACATAAAACCACTTACATAGTAACACAAGGAGAGACTATGAAGCAACCGAAGAAATTAAACTTAGCCAATAAAAAATTATTGGTGGCTGTCGGACTTGATCCGGCAGAGTGGATGAATCTGCTTGAAGATACGGACTATCTGCACATTATCCATAAAAGCAGTTCAAATACAAAAAGTATTGATAAGAAAGAGAGGGTAATCGTTGGTGAAGAAGATTAAGCTACTGTCTATGCGCATTCAGAATTTCAAGGGGTGTAAGGACAGAACAATAGAGTTTGGAGATAAGACCAGAATTTCCGGGGCAAACGCTACCGGGAAAACAACTATCTTTGATGCGTTTACATGGCTACTGTTCAATCAGGACTCACTTGGAAGTGCTGATTTTGATATCAGACCACTAAATAAAGATGGAACAATGGTTGACGATGTTGAGATTTCTGTTGAGGCTTCTCTTTTGATAGATGGTGAAGAACGCGCTATTAAAAAAACCCAAAAGCAAAAATGGGTAAAGAGAAGAAACGAATTCCAGGGAAATGAAAATAAATACGAAATAGATGGTGTGCCAATAGATACACAGAAAGAGTATAAAGATTTTGTTGCAGGCATCGTTGATGAAGAAGTGTTTAGCCTGGTCACAAACCCATCTGCTTTTAATTTGCTGCCGTGGAAAAAACAAAGAGAAATCCTACTAAAATTTGTTGATAATTTTTCTGATGTTCAGATAGCTGAGGCGTTTGCTGATAAATATTCTAGATTGATTCCAGAGTTAAAAAACTTCGGGACGGAAGCGATTTTAAAGAAATATAACAAAATTAAGTCGGAACTGAATAAGCAAATGATTGAGATTCCGGCAAGAATTGATGAAGTGTCAAAACAATTTGTGATTGCTGATGTAGGAGCATTAGAAGTTGAAAAAGCAGCCAAGGAAGTGGCTCTGCAGAAAGTAGAAGATGAAATCTCCGGCGGTAACAGCAAATTGGAAGAGATTAACTCCAAGCGTGAAGAAATTATGAATCAGAAATTACATCTGTCAGAGATCCAGAATGCAGAGAATCAGAAGCTTATGGAAAATTCCAAAGTAGCAAGAGAGAAAGTAGCTGCTACTGAAAAGAACCTTGCAGACGTAAATCATAGAATTGCAGTGCTTTCTGATGAAATCAATGCGACACATAGCAGATACGAAGCACAGAAAACAAGAACAGAGCGGTTGTCTGCTGAGTGGAAAGCCGAAAAGATAAAAGCTTATCCGGTACTTACACCACTTGAACCTCTGACAGAAGATGCTCTTATTTGCCCTACTTGCGGACAGGTGTTGCCGGAAGAAATTAAACAGAAAAAGATTGCTGATTATGAAGCACGAAAGACAGCATATGAGAGTAAATATGCAAAGGACAAGGCAGAATTTGAAGAAAAGCGTGCTGAAAATATGAAACGCATTGAGAAGGACGGAAAAGAATCTTCCGGGCTTCGAGACAAATTAAAGGCTAAGGAAGGAGAACTGCGCAATCAGATGGCAGAGTATAGTGTGAGCCTTGTGAAAGCACAGGAAGAGCATAAGAAAGCCGAAGAGGAATTAAAGACTTTTCCAACAGTAGCAGATGTTTCGGAAAATACAGAATACAAAGCAACTACCGAGAAAATCTCGGCACTTGAAAAAGAGATTGAAGAAATGAGTGCTGAATCTACTGGAAAAACAGAGCTTGAAACGAAGAAAGCGGTTTTGAAAAATGAAATTGCTGAAATTACTGGCAAGATTATGGCAGCAGATAACACAAAAGTTAAAGCTCGTATCGCTGAACTGGAAGCTGAACAGAAAGCGGTAGGACAGAAAATTTCAGATCAGGAACAAATGATTGATCTTGTGGAAGATTTCATTCGCACAAAGATGAACATGATTTCTGATAAGATCAATGGAATGTTCAAAATTGTATCATTCAAGCTGTTTGCAGAGCAGATCAATGGCGGAATCAAGGAAACGTGCGAATGTACAGTAAATGGAGTTCCACTGTCCAGTCTTAACAATGGTCACAGAATTGTAGCTGGGTTAGACATTATCCATTCATTATCAAATCTGTACGGAGTTAGCTGTCTGATATTCGTGGACAACGCAGAAAGTATAAATGATTTCAATGTACCGGAAATGGATGCGCAGATGATTTATTTAACAGTAACCGATGATAAGGAATTAAAAGTAGAAAGCGAGGATAAATAGAATGATTAAATTTGAAAACGGAGTTGGGGAAATTAAAGGAAGTGCCCCTACAATACTCTTTGAAACAACAGAGATCCTTAGATGTGTGCGTAAATCGCTCGAAGAAAGAATGTCGAAAGAAGATGCGGACAAGTGGATTGATAAGGTTGTTCGTCGGTCTGCAATGACAGAAAAGGAAGAAATCATTGATTCAATAAAAGGTGTTAAAGATGGACTTAAAAAGTTAAAAGAAAAGTTGGGTGACGATGATGATAGTAGCAGTTCTCATAAAGATCAGGATAAAGAGCCTGTTCCTGATTTCTTTGGAATGCTTCTGGATGTGTTACTCGATGGCGATGGAAAAGATCAAGAGGGCTAGCAATGGCGAAAAGATATTACTGGTTGAAGCTAAAGACCGATTTCTTTAATCAATTAAAAATAAAGAAAATGAGAAAACTTCCGCATGGAATTGATGTATTGATTATATATCTGAAATTACTACTTTTGAGTGTTCCGACAGATGGAATTGTTGAATTTATTGGTTTGGAAGATGCGTTTTCAGAAGAATTATCGCTTGCAATAGATGAAGATGCTGAAAAAGTACAAGAAACGGTAGACTTTTTGTTTGAATTCGGAATGATGGAGCAAATAGAGGACAATAAATATCGACTTATTGATATGAAAAATATGATTGGGTCGGAAACTGATTCCGCTAGACGTGTGAGAAAACACAGAGAGGCACAAAGGGAATTAAAGCTAAAGATGACTCAAGAGGTAACGGTTGATATATCTAATGAAGAAGAATGTATAGAAGATGAGGACGTAGTTGATGAAGATTGCTGACTTACAAATTGATTTTCCGGATATTGAAGGATATTCCATTAGACAAATTTGGTACGCCGAAAGACTCGTTGAATCATATGTGATGGCAAATTACGAAAGATTTTCAGAAATTGAAAGACTTATAAATCTTGAGTGCGACGATCGAATTAGAGCCGATGGTTGGAATTATACGGAAGATTATAAAGATTACACATTTTATGAAACGCTTTCAGATGCTGAAAAAGCGTGTTTGCTTTGCAGTGATGCTGGAGGTGTCATTGGAACTTTAAGAAAAATACGGGATGAACGCCCAGAATGTTTTGAATATTAGGAGGAAATAAAAATGACAAACGAAACAAGAAGAACAATTGAGAAGTACGCAGATCGCTTTAAGACAGAGAGCCTGCTCGGAAACAATGTGAAAATTGCCAATGATTGCGACAGTGACTACACGAAAGAGGTATGTGGTACTGAAATTATTGATGCTGTTATTGAGCTTGGAAAAGAAGCTCTTGCAGGTGAGCTGTTCAATATTGGCTTGGCTAAATTGGCTGGAAGAGTTATGGGGGAAGACTAATGGCAGAAAAAAATGAAGTTGCTAAAAAGCAAGAATTTACCACTGGATTGAGCCAGTGGACAAATACAATCACTGGACTCGTTTCAAGGGATTTTGAGCAGAATGGCGTACAGTATGATGAATATTCTAAGCAGTGTGCAATGAATGCGATGTCAGCAATTTATCAGCTTGTGCAGAATACAGACAAGGCAGATATGAATAACCTTAATACTTCCAATCTGAGAGAGGTTGTTGCTCAGTGCGCAAGCCTTAAATTGAATGCTAATGCGATGCCGAGAGAAGTTTTCTTTCAGCTCAGAAGCAAGCAAGTTGGCGGGCAGTGGGTGAAAATGGTTGAAATGGGTGTCGAGGGTGACGGAAATGATGCGCTTTTAAGGCAGTTCGGAAACAATGTAGACACTGTATATCCAGTATGGCTTGTAAAAGAGGGTGATGATTTCACATATCCTCGTAGAAGAGGTATTGAGATTGAGCCTGCGGAGTGGACTCCTAAAGGATTGTCAGACAAAACAGTAAGAGTTGTCTATCCGGTAAAACTGAAAGACGGAACTATTGATTATCTGATTGCCGAAAGAGAACCGGTAAAAACAAATTTGATTGCTCATATCAGAAACAATCTCATGAATGAGACTTTTGGAATCTGTGAGAATCGCTATAAGGCCACAGACAAACAGAAAGCAGAGATTAAAGCTAAAAAAGAAGAAATTCTTTCAGTGTTCAGAGCGTGTGAAACGGTAGATGATATGCTGAAATGCGAATATGCTGTAACGCCATATGTGAGTGCTGCATGGCTTGATACGCCAGAAGCTATGATTGTTCGTAAAATGCGTAACAATGCTATCAAGAAATTTCCAAAGAATCTTAATAGCATGGCATCCAGTTCGCTTTTACAGCTGGACGAAACGTACAAAGCATCACAGGAAGAAATTGCTGAAAACGAAAATTCACAGGAATTTGTAATTGAAGATGAAACTGTAGTGGCTGAATCCGAAGCTGTTGAAGTGGAAACACCAGAGTTTGCAAAGGAGTAAAGGCATGGAATTAAAAGATTTACAAACAGGAATGGTTGTTGAAACAAGACTTGGCAAAAAATACTTGATTATCAATCTGGATGGAAAATTATACGGTATTGGAACGAACTGCTATATGACGCTTGGCGGAAGACATCCACATGAAAGTAATATGACATGGCCGTATGATTCTGACCTTGATATTGTGAAAGTTTTCAAGCCAGCATTAGGAAGTTTTAACTACATGCTTTCAGATGAACGCAACCGTATTTGGGATCGTGAAGAAGTACGAAAAATGACCGTTTCTGAAATCTGTAAAGAGCTTGGATATGAAGTGGAGATTGTGAGAGATGATAGTTAAAACGATTGGTTCTGGAAGCTCTGGCAATGGTTATGCTCTGATTTCAGGGGAAGATGTTCTTCTCCTGGAATGCGGAGTTCCAGCTAAGGAAATGCTGAAAGCTATTGATTATCGGACTTCCATGGTGAATGGTTGCATACTGTCACATATCCATGGCGATCACGCTGGATATATTAAACAGTATATGCAATACGGAATCATGGTGTACACATCGGATGAAGTCGAAACAGATGTTAAAACGGTAATGGGAGAGAAAACCATAGGCTTACAGAGGATGAAACGGCAGAAGATAGGCTCATTTGAAGTGGTTCCGTTCCATGTACCACATGGAGAAACAGAATGTGACGGATGGTTGATTGATACACCGGATGGACGGATTCTCTTCATCACAGATGCCGAGTATTGCCCGTATGATTTTTCAAAAATGCATATCAACTACGGCTTGATCGAATGTAATTATGCAGAGGACTATATCAGAATTGAAGATAGTGGTCCTAAATACAACCATGTATTAACCGGTCACATGGAACTTAAAACGTGTAAACGGCTTATACAGAAGATTAACAGTGTAAGTCTAAGAAGTATAGGCTTGATACATTTAAGTGCCGGAAATGGCAATCCAGTGTGGTTCACGGAAGAAATACAGGAGATAGTTGACTGTGATGTGGATGTGTGGGTTGCAGAAAAAGGAGCTGAGAAAGAATTTAGGCTGATGCCGTTTTAGGAGGAACAATGATTTACAAAAACATTATTAATAATTTTCAACGCTATGGGAGCGACTTTTGATTTTTACATGTATAAAGGCACTGGGGATAAAAGATTTTTAATTCCGTTTTTAACATTCTTGCTCGCATTAATCTTAAGTATCGTAAACATGGTTAATTTACTTAAATAAGGAGGACTACATAGATGAATAAAACAGTTTTAATGGGGAGATTGACAGCAGATCCGCAGGTGAGATATTCACAGGGAGACAATGCTACAGCAGTTGCAAGATATACACTTGCTGTAAACAGAAAATTCAAGAAAGACGGAGAGCCGACAGCAGATTTCATTCCTTGTGTTGTCTTTGGAAGGTCGGCTGAGTTTGCAGAGAGGTATTTCCGTAAAGGAATGCAAGTTGCTATCTCAGGTCGTATTCAGACTGGAAGCTACACGAACAAAGATGGTGTGAAAGTATACACAACGGAGGTGATCGTGGAAGAACAGGAATTTGCTGAAAGTAAAGCTGCAAGCCAGCAGAATGGTAGCGACAGTGCGCCAGTAAGCACTGATGGATTTACTAATATCCCGGATGGTATTGACGAACAATTACCATTTAACTAAGAGGTGGTGGTTTTGGCGAATAAAAAGAAAAAACCGCCAAAGTGCTGTGCGCCTGATTGTTTTAACTGTCCTTATGTGGAATGTAGATACAGCGGTATGGAGATTGAAGATTATTTGGATGGGAATGAAGTCGAAGAATTTGTGAACCCTATATCTTCCGAAGACGCAAGAAATCGAGAATATCAGAGGAAATATCGGGAAAGACATCCTAATGAAATTAAGCAAAGAAGAAAGAAATATTACGATGAAAATTCTGCTCGGTGTATCAAAAAATCTAATGAATGGAAACGGGAAAATCGTGATAGGGTGAATGCTTCGATACGTGCGAAGTACGCAAAAAATAAGGAATATTACAGGCAGAAGCAACGGGAATACAGAGCAAGGAAAAGAAGGGAGGCGGTTGTGGATGGAGAAAGGAACGAAGCCGTCTGAAATCATAGACGAGTTTCTAAATTTCTTAAAATATTGCGATAAAGAGTATAAAGACTGCGTAACACAGGTCTATAAATACGACAGAATGAATCAAGATTTTCTGCATGATATCGAGTTTGCGCATAATTACGATGAACGCTGCAAAATAGCAACGCGGGTACATAAACAGAGAAATGACCGTAGAGCTATGAAAGACAGAGTTGAATTTGTCGAAAAGGTAGCAAAATTCTATGCAGATAAGCAGAACAAGCAGTTCATAGACAGGCTCAAAAATCTTTTAACAGATCAGAAGAAAGCAGAAGAATACGTGCTTAATGAACGGCATTACAACAGAAGAGGTGATTCCAATGATATTGATTAGTGATAAGGCACAACAAGCCGGGAAACATACAGAAAAGGAACAATATTGGAAAAGCATTGGAATTGAAGTAATGAATTATCCGCTCCCGTGTGGTGATTACATTGTTGCAAATGATAAGGTTCTTGATGCGATTTCCAGAAAAGAAAAGAGGGGAATTCCAGTGAAAAAGATGGATTTTCTTGGAACTTTCAATGTGACCGTAGATACAAAGAAAGACATTCAGGAGCTTGTAGGCGACATTTGCGGAAAACAACATGCAAGGTTCCGGGATGAATGTATCTTGGCGCAGAATAACGGCATTAAGTTGTATGTGTTGGTACAGAATGCCGGTGGTTTGATTACCGGAACAAAAGACATTTACAATCTGACAATTCAATCGCTGGATGAGCTTCATAAATGGAAAAATCCGAGACTTTTTGTGATGAAGCGTACAAGTGATGTGATTGGACATTACAAGAGCGGAAAACCAATATATAGGCGCACACAGAGGTATCCGGCAGCAACCAGGGGTGAAACGCTCATGAAAGCTTGCAAGACTATGCAGAAGAAATATGGCGTTGAGTTTGTGTTTTGCCATAATCGGGATCAGGGACACATGGTACTGGAATTACTGCAACGGGAGGTGTAGTAGATGGCAGATGTAAAATGGATAAAAATAACAACAGATATATTTGACGATGAGAAAATTCTGCTTATTGAGAGCTTGCCTGAGTCGGATTCTATTATAGTCGTTTGGTTTAAACTTTTATGTTTGGCTGGAAAAATGAATAATTCGGGTGTATTTATGATGAATGATTCTATTGCATATACAGATGAAATGCTTGCAACAATATTTAGGAGAAAAGAAACTACAGTAAAAATGGCGTTGGACACGTTTGAAAAATTTGGAATGATTCAGAGGATAGATGGCGTATTAACTATTCCAAATTGGGGCAAGCATCAAACTTTGGATCAATTGGAAAAAAAGCGTGAATATCAGCGGGATTATATGCGTGATTACAGAGCAAAACAGAAAGAAATAGCCGATAAGACTTACTGTAAAACTAACAGTAATGCTAATGTTAGCTCCCTAGAAGAAGATATAGATATAGAAGAAGATAAAGAATATATTACAGTATCTAAAGATACTGTTCGTCAGACAGAAGTCCGACAATGCGTAGAAGCCTGGAACTCTTTATCTGAATATGGGATTAAAACAATATCGAGATTGAGCAGTTCGTCACAGAGATATCAGAGACTTTCAGCTAGAATCAAGGAATATGGTTTGCTAAGTGTGTTGAGTGCTATTGAGAAAGTGAAAGGCAGTAGTTTCTTGCAGGGGAAATCGAGTGGCAAGAAAGCATGGGTGATTACTTTCGACTGGTTTGTATTGCCGAATAATTTTCCAAAGGTACTAGACGGCAACTATGACGATCATCCAGATAATCAGAAGAGCGATGTTGAACAAGGAAATCAGAAGTGGAAACCGGCAAGCAAATTAGCAGCAGATGAATGGCAGTAAGCCAGAAAGGAATAGAAAATGAGCAAAGAATTAGAAAAAGCAAGAGAGCTTGTAGCAATGTTAGAGGAAAGAGAACGGAAAAATAAGGTTCGGCTGGACGAAATTCCGGTTGGTGGAAAGTTCGATACAGGCATCGGGAGATTTATTGTTCTGGAACAGGAAGGCGATAAAACAGCAGTTACCACAGAAGGACTGTATAGGAAAGATGTTCGTTTTGATGATGATAGTAACGAATATTTTACGTCAGAGCTGTCTGATCTTTTTGAAGAAGAAATTTTCCCTGAATTTAAAGAGGAATTCGGTTCAGATAATTTATGCAGCAGACAGGTAAGTTTAGCAACTGTAGATATGCAGAGAAAAGATTTAGTTCTTCATGCGAAAGTAAGACCACTGACGTTCGATGAAGCAAGAAAATATAATGATTTATTGGTTAATAAAGATCTTCCGGATTGGTATTGGACGTGTACTGCATGGAGTACCGAAGAAAGAGGATGGGGTAATTCAGTAGCGGTTGTTTCGCCGTCCGGTGGCATCGGCTACAATTTCTACCGCAACTGTAGCGGTGTTCGCCCATTTTGTATCTTAAAATCTAATATCTTTGTATCCAAAGTAACGGAGGAATAGAAACATGATGACATTGAAAGAATTTGGAGAAAAACTGGAAGAATTGAATCAGGCCTATAGCGCCTTAAAAAGAAAATACAAGAAGCCGAAAACCGGTGAAATCATTGAAGTTGCAGGAATGAAATGGAAAGTGTTGGACAAGCTTGAAGAAGGTTATCTTGTTATTGCTGATGAATTTTACGGAAAAGACCGAGAATTTGATGATAGTTGTAATGACTGGAAAAGCAGTGATCTTCGGCTCAAACTCAATACAGATCTGAGAAAGAAAATCGAAGATGAACTTGGGAAAGGATCCTTGGTTTGGTTTGAGCGTGATCTGTTCTCGCTTGACGGTCAGACGGAATATGGAAAGTGCAAAGACTATGTATCACTCATTACCGTAGATGAATACCGGAAATACAGAAAATTACTGCCTAACACTGATAAATGGTGGTGGACGCTTACGCCATACAGTACATCTTGTAATGATGATAGTAGATGGATTGCGGTTGTTTCGCCGTCCGGTTACTTCTACGACATTACTGCTGCAACTGTGACGGTGTTCGCCCGGTTTGTATCTTTTCCTCTTCGATCTTTGAATCTGAGGAAGATGATGAATAATGGCAGAAAATGACCTGAAAGTGATTCTGAAAGCAAAAGAGTTGGCTGCTCATACATTAAGAGTAACCAGTAACGCTAACAGATATCCAAAGAAATTTAGATTTTCGCTTGTTGACAAAATGCAAAATAAGTCAATGGAAATCTATGAAATGCTCTTTGAAGCAAATAGAACAGACATTAAAGCTTACAAAAGAGATCGCCTGGAACTGCAAACAAAAGCAATTACTTATTGCGATGAATTGTTGTTTTACATAGAAATGTCTCATGAATTGCGCATAATCAATTCGGATAGCATGGGATATTGGTCAAAGATGGTGTCTGATGTTAAGCACATGGCTATTGCTTGGAGAACGAAAGATAGACAGAGGTAAATGCATTTAGGTTTGTTTCCGTTAAGCGGTTGTTTCGCCGTCCGGTAACATCAACAACAATAACTACAACAACAGTAACGGTGTTCGCCCATTCTGTATTGCAGACAGTAAGAGTAGGCATGAAGCCGAAATCAGAGAAGATACAAAAAGGAAACAGACCTCCCTCTTAGAGGCAAATATAAAGGAGTATCAATGGATAGGGATATTGTTACAGATTACGACAATCTGTATAGGGCTTATCGGAAAGCTAAATCTGGCAAGAAATTTAATAGCAGCACTGCAAAATTTTCTTCGATGGCTTTAGACGGAATCAACATTCTGAAAGAGCAACTGGAAAATCAGACATATACGGTAGCACCGTATAATCGGTTTGAAATATTTGAACCGAAACAAAGAGTGATTGAGTCTTGCGCATTTAAGGATAAGGTTGTACAGCACGTTTTCTGTGACAATATTCTGCATCCAAAATTGCAAAATGTGTTTGTCAAATATAATTCTGCCGGGCAAGTAGGAAAAGGAACGTTATATGCGTTGAATGGTCTTAAAGATCATATGGAAGCGTTTTACGAGAAACACGGTCTTGATGGATGGATATTGAAATGTGATATCAGACATTTCTTTTATGAGATTGACCATTGGATTTTGGAAGATATTGTAGATTATTTCTTCCGGGATCCTTATGCGGTATGGCTCAATCATGTATTGATAGACAGCAGTGAGAATCCGGGACTGCCACTTGGAAATCAAGCCGGACAGGTGTACGCACTACTCATGGTGCATCCGGTGGATTGCATGATAACTGGCGAGCTTGGAATTGTTGAATACGGAAGATATATGGATGATTTTTATTTGTTTCATCAAAACAAGGAATATTTAAAGTGGTGTCTTGATTGTATTCGAGAGCTATTGGAAAGCCTTGGACTGGAATTGAATGGAAAGACACAAATTATACCATTCAGGAAAGGCATTAGGTTTCTTGGGTTTCATCACTATATGACGGCAGATGGAAAATATATTCGCAAAATAACAGGCGAGAATAAAAGGAAAATAAAGAAAAGACTCAATAAATGGGTTAAGGAAGTGAAAAATGGAAAGATGGAAAAATCAAAAATGGAAGAGAAATTCTCTTCATGGAAAAATCATGCACTTCATGGAAATTGTATAAAGTTGGTACATTCGATGGATT